>OFBU01000088.1_pt1 | contig 12871 bp, 15 predicted proteins | sample 1520681 | NCBI WGS metagenome assembly OFBU01 (sample SAMEA3696450, study PRJEB22514) | metagenome | biome: water; feature: marine; material: hydrothermal vent | place: Pacific Ocean | collected 2014-08-16 | depth 1514 m
TACGGCTTTTCCCGAAAGGAACTTAATACTATACTTAAAATAGTTAATGCTAATCTCGAAAAGTTTTTAAAGGAGTATCATCTATGGCACAGAAGATAGGAGATATAGGAGTTAAAAACATCCGTTTTACCGATAGCAAAATTTACTTTGAACTCAGGGACGGTAGAGAAATAGGAGTTCCTCTTGACTGGTTTCCAAGACTCAAAAAAGCCTCTCCTAAAGAAAGAAAAAACTATTACCTAACTGCAAATGGAACTGGTATTCATTGGGAAAATCTGGATGAGGACATTTCAATCAAATACCTATTGAAAGAGGAATTTTTACTTCTCGACAGAACTCCAATTTCAACGAAAAGGAAACAGGAATGGAAAGCTTAACCATCGTTCTGTTCCCTTTATGGATCATCTCTATTGCAATGGGAGTATTGGCTTTCCTTGTTCCTCTCTTTGTGCTTGGAATCTATCGAAATACGAAGGAAACCAAAGAAATTAACCAAAAAATCCTCACGGAGCTTAAAAAACTAACAGGATCTTCCGATATTAGTGATGAGGATGTAGAAGTTAGGGAAATTAATGCAAGACGGGAAAATTCCAAAGAAACTTGTGAAAGTGATTCAGAACCTGAGATAGGGAAACACGAGGTATTCATTAATCCCGATGCAGATGAATTCGCTATGATAGAGAATGAGGACGAAAAAAGGACATCTGAAAAACGATAGTTTTCGTTAGCTTCCATTAGCTATCGTTATCAGATGTCCTTCGCCTCTCCACTCTTTAAGATTATGAGCGGGGAGGGAATTACTATCCGTTATCCTCTCAAATAGAGGACTCACGGAATACTTTGTATGAGGGAAAAGTGTCAGTTTAATTGCTCTGCTTAACTTGTCTAACCAGTTAGAAAGTTTTAGAAACTCTTCTCTAATCTCCTTTCCCAGCTTCTTAATTGCAATGTTTAAAGCTCCGTTAAGGTCAGCATTGAAAACTTTATTGAGTTTCTGGTCTTTGAAAAGACCTCTTTTAACTCTCTTTCCCGTGAAGTGTAGCTTTTTAATGTCCTCTTCTGTAAGCTCCTCTTTACTCTTTCCGGAAATCTCCTCTATGTTCCCCGTTACTGCTGAGACTTTTGAAGTGTAGCTCTCAGGTTCTCTGAGAAATTCTATTCCCGCTAACTGACATTTGTATTCAAGTTTTTCTATCAGCTTTCCAAGAGGAATAAAGCGAAATGTCTGGTTGAACTTCTTTCCTTTATCGCTTTCTCTCTGATATTCCTCTGTTAAGCTGTCCGAAATAACGATTTTTCCTATTCCTTCCTTTAAGCAGAGTGCAACTATGAAGTTTGATACTGCTCCAAAAAGCTGATTAATTCTCTTGCTTCTATACCTCCACAGTTTCCTGTGTTCTATTTCTTTTCCTTCGCTTTGAAGTTTTGCTGATAGTTTGTTAACCCACTGGTTAAACGATTTTAAATGATTCCCATCGATGATAAACGATGGTAGTCCTTCTTTGTTTGACACTGCTGAAACAAGATTTTTGACTCCTAAGTCTATGGAAAGGAAAAGGTCTTTGTTCAACTCTATTTCGTTTTCTGGAACTTCATAGTTTACAAGGTAAGTTACTTCTCCTGATGCAGACCAGTTTACCTTGATGTGTCCTATGTCTATTCCAGCAGGAATCTTGAATTTAACAGCTCCAAAGTCTTTCCCAATACGGATAACTATGTGGTTTGATTTCCTCTTTCCCTGAAGTTCTCTCTTATCAACTACCATATTTGGGTTGGTTTCAAGGGTGAACGAATAAAGAGAATCAAGTTTTTTCGGTTTTGGTAACGATGCTCTCTCTCCATTTTTCCACTTTTCCAGGACACTTTTGAACTCTTTAGCAACCGTTCCAACTAATGCTTTTGCTGTGTCTGAACCTATCTTCTCTGTCCATAAGGTTACGAGTTCCTTTTTCCACTCTTTTATCTTTTCATTCTCAAAAGGTAGCTTTTCTCTTCCTTTTACGAATTTTTCGAGGAAAGTTTTAGAGAGGAAGGGTTTAATGTCTTTTGTGGTGTGGTAATATTCTGCTGCACATAGATAGATTAGATTCTTGAAGTGCTGGAAGGTTTTTGAAGCTCTTTTCAGCTTATTTACGACACTCTTTTTGGTGGAGTGAATTGAAAGGGTTAGTAGCACGGTTTAATTTCTCCGAGGGAGAGTTATTATCAAATTAGGATTTAGGAAGTGATAAATCAAGGGTTGAAGGGTTAGTATTTTGTAATGAAATGTAGCGAAATATAATGAAAAGTTGAACTGTTTTTGAGGAGGTTCTAAGTGCACCCGATACTATTCAAAATCGGTCCGATAACGATTTATACCTACGGTGTTATGGTTGCTATAGGTATTTTCTTCGGTTCTCTTATACTGATGAAATTGGCAGAAAAAGAGGGAATTCCGAAAAAGGACGTTGCGGATACAGCTTTCTGGTCTGTTGTAGCAGGTATAGTGGGCGCAAGAGTTTTCTTCTTTATTTACAATCCTGAGTATCTCAATCCATGGTACAGAGTTTTCTACTTCTGGGAAGGGGGGCTTGTCTGGTATGGAGGAGTGATTTTTGGAGCTCTGACAGCTCTCTACTTTGTGAAGAAGAGGAGGATACCTATCTGGAAGTTTGCGGATATCGTTTCAATTCCACTCTCTGTTGGGCTTGGATTTGGAAGGATTGGCTGCACCATGGCGGGCTGTTGCTATGGAAAGGAGTGTCATGCTCCATTTGCAATTACGTTTCATGATCCCCACTCGGCTGCTCCCTTGGGAATTCCTCTGTGTCCAACCCAGCCGATATCTTCTGTTGCCAACTTTCTAATTGCTGGAATTCTCTATCTTCTCTACCGCAGGAGAAAGGCTGCTGGAGAGATTTTTGGATTTTATCTCGTTCTCTACGGTATCTTCAGGTTTCTCATTGAGTTCTGGAGGGCAACCCCAAAGGATATTTTAGGCTTCTTAAGTAACAATCAGGTGATAAGTATTATAATGATAGTTGCAGGATTGGGAGTTGTCTGCTACCGTAGGAAAAGGTAGGAGGTAATAGGCAAGGGCAAGTGGAAAGCTATGGATTTAAAATTCCTGTTTGCTCTGTTTGTTGTCATTTATCTCGGAATACTTTTTACTTATTTCGCGTTTAAAGTTAAAAAAGTCATAGAAGAATAGACGGAAGGAGGAGTTTAATGGAAAAGAGATATGCCTACTTTGAAGGTAAATTTGTTCCAATAGAGGAAGCTAACATAAATATTCAGACAAACTCCTTTCACTACGGAACTGCTGTATTTGAAGGAATCAGAGCTTACTGGAATGAGGAAAAGCAACAGCTTTTTGGACTTTTCTTTAAAGAACACTACGAAAGGATGTTGAAGAACTGTAAGATTCTGAATCTTCAGGTTGAAAAAGATGCTGATGAACTCACTTATATAACTGTGGAGCTTTTAAGGAAGTGTCAACACAGAGAGGATACATACATTAGACCAATTGCTTACTTTGCGGATCTAAAAATCTCTCCAAAGCTTATCGGTTATAGAACAGAGATAGCGATTTATACACTTCCTCTTGGAGATTATTTAGATCTCTCAAAAGGTTTAAAGGCTAAAACTTCTTCATTTCATAGAATCAACGACACTATGATTCCAGCAAGGTGTAAGGTTGCAGGAGCCTACGTTAACAGTGCCTTTGCAAAAACTGAGGCACTTCTCAACGGCTACGACGAGGCGATTATGCTCAATCCAGATGGAACAGTAGCTGAAGGTAGTGGAGAGAACCTTTTTATTGTTAGAAATGGAAAGCTCATTACTCCTCCGTCCCACAGCAATATCCTTGAGGGTATTACGAGGAATGCTGTCATCGAGCTCGCAAAGAATGAGCTTGGTATTGAAGTTGAAGAGAGACCGATTTTAAGGAGTGAAATTTACATTGCCGATGAAGTCTTCTTTACGGGAACAGCTGCCCAGGTTGCTCCGGTTGTTCAGGTTGATCACGTGGTTATTGGAAATGGAGAGATAGGAAAGGTTACGAAGAGACTTCAGGAGGTTTACTTCTCAATCGTCAAGGGAGAAAATGATAAGTACTCCCACTGGTTGATTCCAATATATTAGTGATAGTGGGTATTCAGTTCAAAATTCGATAAATTCCCCCTTCGTAAGGGGGATACAGGGGGTTCAAAGCTCACTGCTAACAGGAATCCCCCTAACCCCCTTTAGAAAAGGGGGAACTTTTAACAGTTTTTGAAGAGGAATATCCTTTAAAGAAGAAGAGTATTCTCGTATGAAAACTTCTGAGTTTGAAAGAGAAAGGGAAATAGAGGCTCTGAAGGCTGAAATAGACTTTTACAAAGATATGACCACCAAAGTGTTTACTGTGGATCTGGTAACTGTTGTGGGAACTGTAACTACAATTAAGGCTTCTGGAGTTACGTTCTGGAGTGTTTTAGGGATATTTGTTTCTTATGGATTATCTTTAATTCTGGGAGTTCTGATTTCTGTGTATAAGCAGAAGGTTAACCAATTAAGGAGGCTTTAAAAAGGTGTTGATAATGCAAATTCTGTTGGTTATTTTAGCTCTGCTCATTATGGGAATCTTCCTTTATGCTGCACTACCAATGAAGCAAAAAGGAGAATCTCATTGATCAGGTTCTGCGATGAATTGCACATCGCAAGCTGTCGAAAGAATCAATGGAGCAGGAAGCCTGCTACTTTAGTGGTGGAAGGATGTCATAAAATGGATGGAACGCTTTTGGGGCAGATTCTTATAGTGTTACTTGCACTCTTCATTATTGCTATTTTCCTCTATGCTGCACTACCAATGAAGCAAAAAGGGGAATCTCATTGATTAGATTTTGCAGTGCTGTAGGGAAGCTTACGTGAGGAGATGCTGATGTTTAAGTTTAAAGATGATATTTCCGAAGAAAAGCCTCAGCTCATAATTATTCCTATGGTAGATGTGATGCTTTTCCTGCTTGCTTTCTTTGTCCTTATTGCGGGAAGCATTATTCCCGGCCTTGCGATTAAGACCAATCCACCGGAAACAACCCAGAGATCGAATATTCAGGTCAAAAAGGAGATCGTCACAGTTACCATCAAAGAAAACGGGAGTATCTACTTTGGAAACAAGAAGGTTAATCTTGGGCAACTAAGGAAATTCCTCAAAAATGCTAAGGTAAAAAATCCGCATGTTTCTCTTGCTATAAATGCAGATAGAAACTCAAAGGTTCAGCTTCTTGTTAATGTGATGGACGCAGCTCAAGAAGCAGGTATTAACTCAATAGGTCTCATTGCGAAGGAAAGGGATGAGAACAGCCGTTAGGTTTTCACTTGCTTTTATTTTATCTCTTTTGATAGAGCTTGGATTTATAGAAATTCTGGAAAGTCTGAAAAAGCCTGAGAGAGAAGAGGTTAGACAGGTCATTAAGATTTCCCTTATAAAGCAGAAAGAGCAGAGGGTCGAAATCAAAAGGGAAATAAGAAAGAAAGGGAAGAAGGAGGTTAAAAAGGCATCTATTCCCAAAAAGAAACCGGAAATCGTTTCCGAAAAGCCTTTAAAGAAGCTGCCTAAAAAACAGAAAAAAGAAAAAGAAAAACCTAAAAAACCTGGAGGTTTAAAGCCACTCCAGGGAAATCTGCCAGCCTATTACATAGATGCAATCAGAAGTGCAATTGAAGAGAATATTTTCTATCCACTGGAAGCTATAGAGCGAGGAGAAGAGGGAATTGTATCTGTTAGTTTCACCTTGGATAGAAAAGGGGAAGTTGTGGAATGCAAACCCTTGAATGGAAAGAGCAATATTTTGCAGGAAGCGACCTGCATAGCGATAAAAAGGGCAAAGTTTCCACCAATTCCTGATACCATAAAGAACGATAAGTTAACATTCCAGCTGGAGATTGAGTACAACCTCGAAAGCGTTAAGTAAAACTACTTTTCTGGTTTTACCTTTTCAATTTTTACCGAAGGGATTCTCAACTTTGATATTTTCTCTTCTAACAATCTGATTCTCTCTTCAAGCTCCAGAATTTTCTGATTTTGGTTTTCTCTATCCTGTGTAATTGTTTGCTTTAAAGTAGTTATTTCTTTGTTTAGAGAATCAATTTTTCGATCGGTTTCCGTTTTAAGCTTCGAAATCTCTTTTTTGGTGGACTGGTTCAATTTCAACGTGTAGTCTCTGTTTTCTTTGAGAGAATTTTCCAGATAGGAAACTCTGTTTTCCAGTTGAGAGAGTTCCTGATATAAGTTGTTGGTGGAAACTTTGAGCTTTGGGATTCCTTCCTTTATCTGTGTAAGTTTCTGCTCTATTGTCTGGAGTTCCTTCAGGATTTCAGACTGTTTCAGTTCAAGAACCTGAATCCTTGCCTCAAGGTCATTGAGTTTTCCATTTTGCTGGTTTGTTGCACAGGAAACTGTTGATAGTGTTATTGTCAATCCAATTAACCACTTTTTCATTCTCACCTCCATTTCGTAAATTCTACCAATTCAAGTATAACTTTATATTGAACTGATATGTCAGTTCAGGAGAAAAGATGATAACAGCAGGAATAGATGTAGGCTCTACAACGGTTAAAGGGGTTCTGTTAGACGATAAGAATAGTGTCCTCTTTGAGCACTATGAAAGGCACGAGGCGAGGCAGGCTGAGAAGGTTTTGAAACTCCTTGAGAAATTTGAGGAGATTGTAGGGAAGGATTTTCAGCTCTTCTTGACCGGAAGTGGTGGAGGAGACATTGCAAGAGCCCTGGGTGTAAAGTTCATTCAGGAAGTTAACGCCGTAAGTCTTGCAGTGGAGAGATTTCATCCAGAAGTGAATTCAGTTGTGGAGCTCGGGGGACAAGATGCAAAGATGATCTTCTGGATAGACGCTGGGGGTGTAAAACGGAAGGTTACTACTATGAACGACAAATGTGCTGGTGGAACTGGAGCTACAATAGACAGAATTATTTCCAAACTGAAAATTCCTCTTGATGTTGCCTCTTCTATACATTTTGACCCTGACAAAGTTCATCCAGTTGCTGCAAAGTGTGGAGTCTTTGCAGAAACCGATATAAACAGTCTCCAGAAGGCCGGTGTTCCGGCAGACGAGCTTTTGATCTCTCTTTTTAACGCAATAGTCATTCAGAACCTTTCAGTTCTTACAAGAGGATACACTTTGCGTCCAGTTGTTCTTCTCCTTGGAGGACCCAACACTTTTTTCCCTGCCCTTGTAGAAGCGTGGAGATACCATCTTGAAAAAGCTGTGGAAAGAGAAGGAAATCGAATTTAACACTGGAAGTGTTCTGCTTCCAGAGAACTCCCAGTACTATGCAGCTCTTGGGTCTGCCCTTTTTGCTGAGTATGAGGAGAGTCCCTACAGAGGAAAGGATGGACTTTTAGCGTTTTCAAAACGTTCGATAACCCTTCTGAAGGCAAAGACCGGGGAGAGAGGACTTTTAAAGCCCGGTGAGAACCTTGAGGAGTTCAGGAGAAAGTATGGCGTGCAGCCTTTTAAACCAAAAGAGTTTAAGAGAGGAGAGAAAGTAAGAGCCTTCCTTGGAATAGATGGCGGTTCAACCTCAACGAAAGCTGTTTTGATAGATGAAAAGGGGGAACTTCTTGCAACCGCCTATACTCTTTCTGGAGGGAATCCTCTTAAAGATGTAAAAAAGGTTGTTAAGCAGCTTAGAGACCAGGTGGAAAGATGCGGTGCAGAGCTCCAGATTTTCTCTGTCGGCGTTACAGGATATGCGAAAGAAATGCTGAAGGAAACGATTGGAGCAGACGTTGCAGTTGTTGAAACCGTTGCCCATACGATCTCTGCAAAACACTTCTTTGACGAAGTTGATGTAATTGTTGACGTTGGCGGTCAGGATATAAAAGTAATGGTAATGAAAAATGGTGAGGTTAAGGATTTCAAGCTCAATACCCAGTGCTCTGCCGGAAATGGCTACTTTCTCCAGTCAACTGCTGAGAGGTTTGGTTATAGGGTTGAAGACTTTGCAGATGTCGCCTTCAAGGCTGAATACGTTCCTAAGTTTAACTTTGGGTGTGCTGTCTTTTTAGAACAGGACATTGTCAACTTCCAGAGACTTGGCTGGCAGTCCCACGAGATAATGGCAGGGCTTGCAAAAGTTCTACCGAAAAACATCTGGCTATACGTTGTTAAAGAGCCAAACTTACGGAAGTTGGGGAGAAGGTTTCTCCTTCAGGGTGGAACTCAGAGAAATCTTGCGGCGGTGAAAGCACAGCACGACTTCATAAAAGAGAGAGTTCCTGATGCTGAAATATTTGTTCATCCGATAACGGGAGAGGCAGGAGCCTTTGGTGCAGCCGTTGAGGCGATGAGGGAGTATTCAGGAAGAACCGACTTCATAGGAATAGATGCACTTGAGAATCTTGATTTTCAGGTTAAGAGTGATGAAACAACAAGGTGCCACTTCTGTACAAACAGATGTCAGAGGACGTTTATCCATGTTAACCTTTCTGGAAAAATAAAGAGGTACATCATTGCTCCATGTGAAAAGGGAACGGTCACAGAGCTTGAGGATGTAAAAGAAGTTGTTAAGAAGCTGAACCAGATCAAGAAAGAGAATCCGAATCTTCAGGAGATATCTGCGAAAAAAGTTTTTGAAAGTTATCCAGTTGAAAAAGTCTATGAAATTAAGAAGTTTGGAATTATTTCAAGAAAAAGTGTGATAGAGAGAAGGAAATCCCTGAAATTTGGAATCCCAAGAGTTCTTAATTTCTATTCCCTCATGCCGTTTTTCAGAGGTTATCTTGAATCTTTGGGTGTTGAAAACTTTGTCTTCTCAGACTACACGTCCGAAAAGCTTATTAGAGAAGAGTTAAAGGGTGGAGCAATTGACCCATGTTTTCCAAGTAAAGTTGTTCTTGCCCACATTAACAATCTGATTAAGAAAAAGCCGGATGTTATCTTCTTCCCGAAGGTTGCAACACTTATTTCTTTTCTCAAAGATGCCGAAGGCTCCCACGCCTGTCCAACTGTAACTGGAACTCCGATTTCTGTGAAAGCCGTTTTGACAAAGGAGAAGGATATCTTCAAGGAGAAGGGAATTGAATTCTTAGATCCGATACTCCACTTTCACGATGAGGAACTCCTTGAGTATGAAATGTATGAAGCTTTCAGGGAAATTCTGGGTCTAACAAAGGGAGAGAACGAAAGAGCTATTGAAGAGGGCTTTAGAGCTCTAAGCTACTATCAAAACGAGATGAAAAGTCTTGGCGAGAAGATTCTGAGAAAAATAGAGATAGAAAACAGAATTGGAATTCTGGTTTTAGGGAGACCTTATCACAACGATCCTGGAATAAACCACGGAATTTTAGAAGAACTTCAGAAGAGAGGCTATCCAATTCTTACTATTGAATCACTTCCAGTTAAAGAGGAATTTTTGAAGAAAGTTTTCAAAGGCAGAGATCCATTCAGCATAAGAGATGTCTGGAAGAAAGCCTACAGCGAAAATACAAACAGGAAGGTCTGGGGAGCTCTTTACGCAGCAGGTCATCCAAACCTTGCAGTTCTTGACCTATCAAGCTTCAGGTGTGGTCACGATGCACCAATCTACTCTTTAATTGAAGAGATCATGGAAGAGAGCGGAACTCCTTACTTCACATTCCATGAAATAGACGAAAACCGTCCTGCAGGATCAATAAAAATAAGGGTGGAAACCATAGACTACTTCTTGAAACAGCGAATCAAAAAGAGGAACGGAATAGAAGCAGCTCAGGCTGTTTAACTCTTATAATTAGGTTTGAAACTTTTTTTGGGAGGAAAGGGATGGTAACAATTCTTTTTCTCATAGCCATTGCTATCTCTGTTATAGCTTATGTTACTTATGGAAAGTTCCTGAGCAATAAGGTTTTCAATCTTGATGACAACAACAAGACTCCAGCCCACACTATGAGGGATGACGTTGATTACGTTCCTGCTCCAGCTCCAGTTCTCCTTGGACATCACTTTTCCTCAATTGCAGGTGCCGGTCCTATTGTAGGTCCCATAACTGCAGCTTCTTCCTGGGGATGGCTTCCAGCTTTCTTGTGGGTTCTAATAGGGAACATTTTCATAGGTGGTGTCCACGATATGAGCGCTCTTGTGGCTTCAATCAGAAACAAGGCAAAGTCCATAGCTGAAATTGGTGGAATGTATCTCACAAAAAGGGCTGGAACGATATTTAAGCTCTTCATCTGGCTTGCACTTCTCTATGTCGTTGCAGTCTTTATAAACGTTGCTCAGGTTACTTTCAGTGCTAAGATTCCTGTCATTGAGAACGGTAAAATTGTTGAAATGCTGCCGATTGGTGGTGGGGTAGCAACTTCAGCAATTCTTTACATATTCTTAGCCATTCTTTTTGGGTTTATTGTCTATCACAGGAAGAAAAATCTGGGAATAACAACGGCGATCTTTGTAGTTTTAGTTTACCTTGCGGTTTACATTGGTCAGCTCTTTCCAACTCATCTGCCCCCAAATGTCTGGAACGTTATTCTGATTCTTTACGTCGCTATTGCTTCAGTTACACCTGTCTGGATTCTCCTTCAGCCCAGGGACTACCTTTCAAGCTTTCTCCTCTATGGTGCGGTTTTAGGTGCAGGACTTGGAATAATACTCTCCTTTGGAAAAGTGGATATGAACATTCCAGCATTTATGGGATTCAACTCAGACATTGGACCCCTTGTTCCACTTCTTTTTGTTGTAATAGCGTGTGGTTCAATCTCTGGATTTCACTCTCTTGTGGGTTCTGGAACCACATCAAAGCAGCTTGATAAGGAAACAGATGCTGTGAAAGTTGGCTATGGAGCAATGCTTTTAGAAGGTATTGTTGCTATTATGTCTATCATCTTTGTTGTGGTTCTTTCTCAATCTGAATTTGAAATCCTTAAAAAGAACGTTGCTGCCATTTATGGAGAGGGAATTGGAAAATTTTTGAATGTCTTCGGAATTCCTGAAACTGTTGGGATGGCTTTTGGAATGCTTGCCCTTTCTTCTTTTGTTCTAACAAGTACAGATACAGGTACAAGGCTTGCAAGATACGTCTTTACAGAGCTCACGGGAGTGAAGAACAGATACGTTGCGACTCTCGTTTCACTCATAATTCCCGGTTTTCTGGTTTTCATGAAGTATGAAGATCCAGTTAAACATAAAGTTCTTCCTGTCTGGAAGGCTCTCTGGCCAGTTTTCGGTGCTACAAATCAGCTGATTGCAGCTCTTGCTCTTTTTGTCGTCATGATATGGCTTATGAAGACCGGAAAAAGAAGATACTGGTTCGTTCCAGGAATTCCAGCCCTTTTCATGGCTGTGATTACCATCTGGTCTCTTATTATGCTCTTTATGAAGTGGAAGTTTACGGTTATTGGAATTGCAGCGCTTGTTCAGATCTTCCTCGCTTTCTGGATCTTCTACGAGGGAGGAATATCTCTGAAAAAGCTAAAAGAAGAGGAGAAAGGTGAAGTTCTTAAAGAGTCTTAAACTCTTTTTCAAAGGAGCTCTGCTCGATTCATCTACAGATAAACTTGAGGCAACTGCCAGGAGTCTCAACGATAATCTGCTTACTGTTGTTTTGAGCGAAAGGCTCGGGATGCCCAATCCGATGTACTATTACATGGTGGAAATACTTCCCTATATTGCAGAGGATTTTGAAGGCTGGAACAGGCGGATGGCTGACAGGAAAAGCATCATAAGCAGGGTTGTTGGTGAAATTGGAGAACCTTAAAAGCACTGATGGATGAGCAATGAAAATTGAGTATATTCCTCACTTCTGGGATAGATTCAATCGCAGGAAAAAAGAGTCTCCTATTCCGTTAACTTTAGAGCTGATAGAAGATACCGTTATCAATCCCGATTTTATTCTTTCCGATCCGAATTTTGATCACCGTGAATGGAGAATAAAAAAAATAAACGGCAGATGTTTACGTGTGATAGTTGAATTACCTTCCCAAGATGATAGATTGATAGTTATCACTGTCATGTTCGACAGAAACCTTAAAAGGAGAGGACTATGCGAATAAAATACAGCCCGGACGTGGATATCCTTGTAATTGAATTAAGTGATAAGAATCCCGTTGATAGTGAATACCTTGAAAATAAGGGAATTGTTATTGACTATGATGAAAACGATGAAGTTGTGGGACTTGAGATTTTTAACTGGAGTAAGAGAAAGAAAATAGAACTACCCTTTGTTGGTTCATTAGTTCCAGTTACAGTATGATAAATGAGTACCGTATGTTAAACAGAAGATTTTTCTTCTTCTCCGGAAAAGGAGGGGTTGGAAAGACCACAATTTCTTCAGCCCTTGCTGTTGCCCTGTCTGAGAGAGGATTAAAAACTCTTCTTGTTTCCCTCGATCCAGCCCATTCTCTTTCTCTTGCTCTTGATGTGGAAGTCGGTGGAAAGGTCAAAAAAGTTTATAGAAACCTCTTTGCAGTTGAAGTTGACGTTGAATCTGAGATGAAAAGTTATCTCCACAGAGTAAAAAAAGAAGCAGAAAAGGTAGTGAGTCCTGTAATTTTAGAGGAGATAAAAGATCAGATAGATCTTGCCTACTACTCTCCGGGAGCCTTTGAACTGGCGATTCTTGATGTTATCCACAGAATCATCTCAGAATCTGAAAAGAGTTACGACAGAATAGTTTTTGATACAGCTCCTTCTGGTTACACTCTAAGGTTAGTTTCTCTTCCATCCCTTTTAAACAGATGGCTTCATCGGCTTATAGATTTACGAAAAGAGGCTCTAAAGCTTCAGTTCTATTCAGATCTTGAGGATAAAAGAAAGCTTGAGGAGGTTTATTCTCAGGATACTGTTCTCTCGGTTCTTGTGAAGAGAAAGGAGCAGATTGAAACGCCGAGAAGTGTTCTCCTCGACCGTGAAAAAA
>OFBU01000094.1_pt1 | contig 12489 bp, 16 predicted proteins | sample 1520681 | NCBI WGS metagenome assembly OFBU01 (sample SAMEA3696450, study PRJEB22514) | metagenome | biome: water; feature: marine; material: hydrothermal vent | place: Pacific Ocean | collected 2014-08-16 | depth 1514 m
AATGTACTAATGCTCTCAGCCATGCAAACTCAATACTCTCCGGAACATTAAAGAGACTTGGAAATATCTTGAGAAATTGAATCTGTCAGGAAATTCGGATCCTTTTGTAGATCACAAAGAATCATAACTTTTGCAAAATTTGAATTGAGCTCTCAATTCTCTTCAAAATTGAACAATTGAAGGAATTGGAAATAAAATCAATTAAGCACAGAAAGTGAAATGAAATGTCAGATGTTATTGAGAATCTTCTTTTTCAGATTTCGGTATTTCCATAAGTTATGGCATTGCTATTGCTCCTGATGAAGGAATTGATGCCTATGAACTGATCCAAATTGCTGATGATAAGATGTATGAAATGAAGAGGAAAAAGAAAGAAGAAAAGACATTTCCCCCCTTTTTTCCTGACAGGTGTAAGAAGAATGCGCAAAAGGAGGTATAGAAGGACAGAATATTAACATTCTAAAGGTGCACTAAGGATACCTTTATCAGTTGTACATATTCTGGGGTTCCTGACGATATTTCAATGATTGCAGGACTTTTTAAGAGTGCAATTATTTCGTCTCTGGAGCAGGTTGGTTGTCTGTCGTGTACCAGTTTTCTTTTACGTGGATAACTTTTCCATCCTTTGTTCTAACGTCATATTCAGTTTCAGCTTGAACGGTGTGGGCATTCTGTTGGTCATTGCCGAGGACGTAGCCGAGAATTCCTCCTGCTATTGCTCCATAAAGAGCCGCATCTTTAGCATCTGCTTTGTAGTGTTCATGGGTTGCAGCACCTACTGCAGCTCCTCCAAGAGCTCCAAGCATTGCTGCATCGGTTTTTGAAAGCTGTGTTGTTGTGCAGCCAGAAAGAATAAATCCTGCAATACTAAATCCGAGGATTAACCTTTTCATCATACTTCCTCATAGCAGATTTATAGGCATCAAGGATTTTTCTCCTTATGTGTAAGTATAGATCCTTATTAAGAGGATTAACAATGGGGACAAACTCACCTGTTCTTGTCTTTTTTGATGGCATCTGAATAAAGTAGCCATTATTTGAATAGACTATCTTTATGTCTTTTATTTCCAGTATGTCATTAAGCTTTATGGAAGCGACTGCTTTTACGTTTCCTCCAATCCCGGTTGTATCAAAGGGATAAATTTTGACTTCTGTAACCTCAATGTTCATTACAGGAAGTCTTTCTAATTCCTTCCTATTCACTTTATGGAAACCCCTTCTTCTATTGATCTGTAGATTTTATTTCCCTGTTCTCTCCACCTTGAGAATCTTCTCTCTGAAATTACCTGAACGGGAAGGTAAACGCCCCTTCTTTCATAGACGCTGAGAGCAACTTCCATTACGGGTTTAAGGCTTTCGAACTCATCTGTAACCAGTACAAAAACTTCCAGTCCTTCTAAACCTGTTACAACCTTTATATCGTTAAAGGCAACCCTTGCTGCTACTTTTCTTGAAAACTCTAAAAGGGCTTCTTTTTTCTTCTCTTCGATTTTTAGCTGATTCCACCATGAAGGTTTTTCTATTTCTCTGTTCTGGCTGTCCAGATAGACAGTTATTCCTTCTGTTCCATCGGGAATTTCCACGTCTTCTAAAGGAACAAAGACGCCGTCCTTAAAGATAACTTTAATGGTTTTCATAGTGCCGAACCCGGACAATATTTGATAAGTAGGAATTTAATCTGAGGGGGAATAAATGGCTACTTTCAGAGACAGACTTCACGGGGGGATAGAACTTGACGACGTCTATTGTCTTGTGGAGAGTACAGAACTCCCCTTTGCGGTTGCCAGCTTTTATGAGGACTTCCATGATCTGACAGATGAAGAGGTCATAGAGTACGTTGAGGATCTGAGGAGAGAAAACCTGCTCTGGATGGAGGAGGAATGAAAACAACAGAACTATTGAGAATAGCAAAAGAAGCAATAAATAAATCCTACTGTCCCTATTCAAATTTTCATGTTTCAGCCGTTTTGATTGGTGAAAATGGAATCTATACAGGAGTAAACGTTGAAAACGCTTCTTATGGATTGACAATTTGTGCTGAAAGGGTTGCTATATTCAAGGCTGTTTCCGAAGGGGAAAGGAATTTTTCAAAGATGCTGGTTTATTCTCCAGATGGAATGCCCTACCCCTGTGGTGCCTGCAGACAGGTTATGGCTGAGTTCTGCCCGGAAGATTTTGAGGTTATAGTAACTAATAACCAGGAATTTGAACAGTTTACTCTTGGCGAGCTCATGCCTTTCAACTTTAAGTTATAATAACTTACCCACATAAATAAAAAGTCAGGAGAGGTAAATGATAGTTTTACTCGTTGAGGACGATGAAGACCTTGGAGAACTTGTAAAGTATAACCTTGAAAAGAATCAGTTTAAGGTTGACTGGGTTCTTGATGGAAGAGAAGCGCTGGAAAGGATAAAGACCAACAGATACAATCTCATTATCCTTGACCTTATGCTTCCCGGAATTAGTGGACTTGATATCTGCAGGGAGATAAGAGAAAACCCCACCAATAAAGATGTTCCTGTAATTGTTTTAACAGCACTCTCAGATGAGGATACAAAAGTAAAAGGTTTTTCAGTAGGAGCAGATGATTATGTAACAAAACCTTTTAGCATGAAGGAGCTCCTTGCCAGAATAGAAGCAGTCTTGAGAAGAGCAGGTTATGTCCGCAGGGATACTGTCGAGTTTGAAGGGATAGTGTATGACAAAAAATCAAAGAGTGTTACTGTTGATGGCAACCCAATCTATTTGACAAAAACGGAGCTCCAGCTCCTTGAATTTTTTCTTGAGCATCCGGAGCAGCTCTTTTCCAGGGAAGAGCTCCTTGAGAAAATCTGGGGACACGACCACAACGAAACAACGAGGACGGTTGATGTCTATATAAGCAGATTGAGGAAGAAACTGGGAGATAAAGGAAAGTATTTGAAAACTTTACCAAGATTGGGGTATAAGCTGACGAGGGAGTGAATTTTATGTCCATAAACGACATTTCTGAGGAGGAGCAGAGTGAGACCTGTAAGGGCAATTATTTCTGTTTCCGATAAGACAGGAGTTGTGGAATTCGCAAAGGAGCTTTCAATTCTTGGTGTTGAGATTATCTCAACCGGTGGAACTGCAAAGCTCTTAAAAGAGGCAGGAGTTCCCGTCAAAGAGATCTCAGACCTGACAGGATTTCCAGAGATAATGGAAGGAAGGGTCAAGACACTCCATCCAAAGGTTCACGGTGGAATCCTTGCAAAGAGGGACAACGAAGAGCATATAAAGGCAATGGAAGAGTTAGGAATTGAGAGAATCGATATGGTGGTTGTAAACTTGTATCCCTTTAAAGAAACAGTCGCAAAAGGTGCAGGATTAGAGGAAATAATTGAAAACATAGATATTGGCGGTCCAACAATGGTGAGGGCTGCTGCTAAAAACTACAAGTATGTTGCAATTGTTACAGACCCAAAAGACTATCCCGAGATAATAAAGGAGCTCCAGGAGACTGGAGAGATTTCTCTAAAAACCCGTTTCAACCTTGCAAGGAAGGCTTTTAACCTGACTGCTCATTACGATGCACTGATTTCGGACTTCCTCTACTCAATTGATGAAAACGGAAACGAAATCCACTGCAGAGAGCTGAGAAACCCTCTAACAATTACCTTTGAAAAGGTTCAGGATCTGAGATACGGTGAAAATCCTCACCAGAGAGGAGCTTTTTACAGAGAGGTTTTTGTTAAAGAACCCTGTGTAACAAGGGCTGAGAAGCTCCATGGAGAGAAGGAGCTTTCCTTTAACAACATTTACGACCTTGACGGTGCTTTGAACCTTGTCCTTGAGTTTGATCCCGAGGAGGATGGTATAGCCTGTGCAATCATCAAACACGCAAACCCGTGCGGAATGGCACTTGGGAAAAGCGTAGAAGAAGCTTACGAAAAAGCTTTAAAAGTTGACCCACTCTCTGCCTTTGGTGGAATCATAGCTTTCAACACAAAGGTAAGCATAGAAGCTGCAAAGCTTATAACTGAAAGGTTCTATGAGTGCATAATAGCTCCAGACTACGACGAAGGAGCTCTTGAAATTCTGAAGACAAAGAAAAACTTAAGAGTTCTGACAACAAAAGGACTTGAAGGTCTGGAAAGAAAGGGAATCGACTCTCCGTTTGAGTACAGAAGAGTTGTTGGTGGACTCTTAGTTCAAGACAGAGACTTGATAACCGTTGATCCTGAAAAACTGAAAGTTGTCACAGATAGAGAGCCAACAGAGAAAGAATGGAAAGATCTTCTCTTCGCCTTTAAGGTTGTAAAGTGGGTTAAGTCAAACTCTGTAGTTTATGCAAAAGATGGTGTTGCAGTTGGAATCGGCGTTGGTCAAACGTCAAGGGTAGATTCTGCCCGCTGTGCGGCAGAGAAGGCAAAACTAATGGGACTTGACATCAGTGGTTCTGTCCTTGCTTCTGAAGCTTTCTTCCCATTTAGAGACAGCATCGATGAAGCTGCAAAGGCTGGAGTGACTGCAATAATTCAACCTGGTGGTTCAATAAGGGATAACGAGGTAATTGAAGCCGCAAACGAACACGGAATGGCAATGGTATTTACAGGAATAAGACATTTTAGACACTAAAATGAAGGGGGCTTTTGCCCCCTTTAACTATTCAACCATTTAACTATTTAACTACTTCAATACAACTTCTTTCCAGTAATTTCTAATTTCTGTTTTCACGTTTTCTGGAAGTGGGACGTATCCAAGCTTAATAGCTGTGTTATCTCCATTTGTAAATGTCCAATCAAAGAAATCAATTACAAGTTTGTTTTTCTCTTTCTTCTCTTTTGGAAGGAGAATCACACTTGTAGCTGTGAGTGGCCAGCTCTCTTTTCCGGGTTGAAGCAAGAGGTTACCTTCGAGGTAGAAGTGGCTTTTCATATTCCAGTTAGCATGTGAAGCAGCAGCTTTGAATGCTTCTTCTGTTGGCTTAACAAAGTTTCCTTCTTTTGTCTGGAGCTGAGCGGCAGATAGTTTGTTTTGAAGCTTGTAGGCATACTCAACGTAGCCAATAGCACCCGGGGTTTGTTTAACGTAGTTTGTTACACCGGCATTGCCTTTAGCCCCAATTCCTGTAGGCCAGTTTACCACCTTTCCGTACCCAATCTTGTCCTTCCACTCTGGACAGATGTTGCTCAGCCAGTAGGAAAAGTTCCAGGTTGTTCCTGAACCTTCAGACCTGTGAACCACAGTAACCCTTTGGTGAGGCAATTTAACGTTCGGGTTGTCCTTCTTAATCTCTTCATTGTCCCAGTACTTGATTTTACCCATGAAGAGATCGCAAACTGCTCTGTTTGAGAGCCTGAGCTCTGTGTCTCCAACACCGGGCAGGTTGTAAACGACTACGATAGAACCGATAATCGCTGGAAACTGGTAGAGCTTTCTCTTGTCTAACTCTTCTGGTGAGAGCATCTTGTCTGAACCACCAAAGTCAATAGTCCTTTCTGTCACCTGCCTAATACCGCCACCAGAACCAATTCCCTGATAGTTAACTTTTACTCCTGTAGCTTTTTCATAGTCCTTTGCCCAGTTTACGTAAACAGGATAAGGAAATGTTGCTCCAGCTCCGTTGATTGCAATCTTTTTAACTGTTCTTTTTTCTGTTTTACTTTCCTTTTTTTGTCCTCCTCCAAAACAGCTTGAAAGAATAAGAGCTGGAAGTGCAACTGCTAAGAGTTTTCTTCCTTTTTCATTTAACATTTCTAACTCCTCCTAAATCTGAATTTTCAGTTCACTTTTAATTTACCACTTGACCTCTGCCACTGCCATAAGTGTACTCTTATCGCTTCCTGCATCGTCTATAATTCTTTCGTGGGCGAGAGTAAACTTCAAATGGCTATTTAGCCTATAAAACGCACCGTAAATGAATTGATCTCTTTCGTCATTTGATTTATCGTCGTCAGGATCCCAGTGGTCGTACCTTGCTAAAATACCAAGTGGATATCCTATGAAAGGCTTCAGCTTCAAGTCTCCGTTGATTGAGTAACCTTTCTCGTCAGTGTTATCTCCTTCATAGTTGTCAAGATTATTCCAGATGTACTGAGCAGCAACCAAGAAGTAAGGGTTGTTGTAAACTGCATGAACCTGATAAATATGTCTGTCGTAATCTCCATTTTTGTGATCAAAAGAGTGGACTGTGTGTCCCGAGATTGTGAATCCATCAAAGAGATTTAAAGAGAGCCTTCCTTCAAGGGATTTACCAAAGTGTTCACTGTTTTCCTCTTCGTGATAACCTTCACCATTGAATACACCTACTTCCCATGAAGCTATTCCGTATTTACCTTTAAAGTTGGCTCCAATATCTGCAGAGTTTATGAGATGAGCTCCACCACTACTTTCTATAAAGGTCTTTTCAAGGTCTCTATGAAGCCAACCGTGGTGCTCTTCCCAGTCAATCCAGGGTCTGTGAGCCATACCAAGTTCTACTCCTGTGTAGGGAAGAACATTATGAAGGTAAACATAAGCGTATTTAAGTCTTACTTTGTAAGAAGAATCTGCCTTGGTAGAAGTTGAGTTGTTCGAAAAGTCAACATCCTTTACGTAAGAAGTTGTATCCTGGTAAACGTCCAGCGTTGTCCTGAAGTAATCCCTATCGTTAAAGTATCCGCGAACTTCAAGGTAGTTTCTTGTAATTTTAAATGAGTTGTGTTCACTTTTATTCTGCATGTCGTAATCCCAGTGGATGTAAGCCTTTCCTCCAATCTTTATCTTTTTATCTTTTGAAACAACAGGAGTTCCTTTTGCTGCTGGAATTTCGATTTTCACGGCTTTCCTTCCAGGACCGGGAGTAAGGTAAAGTCTTCCCTCTTCGTCAACATAAAGTTGCTTTACAGGTATTCCACCAATTAAAATTGTAACCTCCTCAGCACTGGATGGAACTGCCATTCCGATTGAAAGAAGAGTGGAAGCCAGAGCTATTATTTTTCGCACTGCTATCCTCCTTGTTTGAAAAGAGTTTAATTTCCCATACTATATCACAGGCGTTAGAATAGGAAAAAGCTGGTATAAAATATCTCCTACCTTTGACAGGGAGAAAACGATGTTATCTGAAGAATTCATAGCAGCCGTTGAAAAAGCTTTTACAATGAAAGGTTTCGACCTGACAGTGGAATTTTCAGATATGGAAATGTGGGATGAAGCTATTTTCCATACACAGAGTCTGTTATCGACCAGGTCTGTACCCTACGTCTCATTCCACCATACTTTCAAGGTCGAATACCTTCTGGAAAATGGCAACTTAATATCAATAGCTTATAGACCACATCCTGGAGAGTTCTATGAGTAAAGTTCTTGAAACAGCTATAGAAGCTTCAAAGAGAGCAGCAGAAGTTCTAACACACTATTACACAAGGCTTAAAGAGACAGAAATAGAACTGAAAGCGAAAAACGACTACGTAACAGAGGCTGACAAAAGATCAGAAATGATTATTATTAAGACTATACAGGAGTCGTTCCCTCAACATTCTATAATTGCAGAAGAAAGCGGTCTCCACTCAGGGAACGAGTGGAAGTGGTACATAGACCCGCTGGATGGAACGAAGAACTTCATTCATGGACTACCGATTTTCTGCATATCAATAGGAATTGAGTACAGAGGAGAACTGGTTGCAACAGTTATAAATGCTCCTGTCCTTGGAGAGATCTTTACAGCAGAAAAGGGCAGCGGTGCTTACTGCAACGGCAAGAGGATAAAGGTGAGTGATAGACAGTTTGAAGAAGCTGTAGTTGCAACAGGTTTCCCTTTCAGAGGAAAAGATTTGCTGGACAAATATCTTCTCTGCTTCCGGGAAGTTTTCCTGAAAGTTTCAGGCGTCAGGAGGTGTGGTTCAGCAGCTCTTGATCTTGCTTACACAGCAAAAGGTGTATTTGATGGATTCTGGGAGATGTCTCTTCATCCCTGGGATATAGCTGCTGGAGTTCTTCTTATAGAAGAGGCAGGAGGAAAGGTAAGCGATTTCAACGGTAAAGAAAGATATCTTGAAAGCGGAAACATTATAGGAGCTTCCAAAAACACCTATGATGGACTTTTTAAGATAGTTCACAAACACTTAGGAGGTTAAAAATGGCATTTGATGAAAAAAACTGCGAAGGCTGTGCACACAAAAGCACCTGCCAGGCTGCTCAGGATCCAATGGACGTTAAACTGACATGCAACCTTTCAAAGATAAAACACAAAATTGGTGTTTTAAGCGGTAAAGGTGGTGTTGGAAAAACAACGGTCGCAACAAACCTTGCGACAGAACTGGCAAAGAGAGGGTTTAAAGTAGGACTCTTAGATGCCGACCTCCACGGTCCAAACGTAGCAAAAATGCTGGGAGCAGAAGGACAGAGGCTTTTTGCAGATCCTGAAACTCAAACGATAAACCGTTCATTCCCCCTGGAATGCCAGACCTCAAAGTTGTCTCAATGGCTTTTCTTTTAGAAAACCCTGACCAACCGGTTATCTGGAGAGGACCTCTAAAGCATCAAGCAATAAAGCAGTTCCTTGCAGAAATCGACTGGGGAGAACTGGATTTCCTTATAGTTGATCTTCCACCGGGAACTGGGGACGAAGCTCTTAGCGTTGCCCAGCTTATAAAACCTATGGATGGTTTTGTGGTTGTTACAACTCCACAGGAAGTTTCACTTCTTGACACAAAGAAATCGATCAGCTTTGCAAAGATGATGAACGTTCCGGTTCTTGGAATCATAGAAAACATGAGCGGTCTCATCTGTCCCCACTGTGGCAAAGAGATAGATATTTTCAAAAGGGGTGGTGGAGAAAACGCAGCCAGGGAACTTGAAATTCCTTTCCTTGGCAGGATTCCGATAGAACCGGTAGTTGTGGAAACTGGCGATAAAGGTATCCCAGTTGTCATGTCCCATCCTGAAAGCAGGTCAGCAAGAAGCTTTAAAGAGGCTGTTGACAAGCTCTTAGAAGAAGTTGGCGAAGTTACAAAGGCTGAATGAATCGGGAAGTAGAAATGGACAGGAAGAAGATAGCGGCAGGAGCTCTCTTGCTCCTGTCTTTACTTCTAATCATCGCCGGAATCTTTCAGAATGAATTGAGAATCATCTGGAACAACGGAAAAATACTCTGCCTAACCTGCATAGGGATTAAGTGATGCTGAAAGTCCCCTTCTTAAAGAACAGAAGGCTTTTTCAGTTTCTAACAGGATTTATGGCAAACTTTCAGATTTTCAACTTTATCACTGCTCGCCTCTACACCGGAAAACTAAAGTCAATTCCCTTTCCGATAATGAACTGTTACGCCTGTCCAGCGTCGGTCTATTCCTGTCCGATTGGAACACTCTCCCACTTCCTTGTCATCTCAAAGATTCCACTTCTAACAGTCGGAATAATTGCCGCAGTCTCTTCCACATTTGGAAGGTGGATCTGTGGATGGATCTGTCCATTTGGCTTAATACAGGATCTCCTCCACAAGATTCCATCAATGAAGTTTGATCTTCCCAGACCCTTTGTTTACCTGAAATATCTGATGCTCATCTTTGGTGTAATCCTCCTTCCCTTTCTTTTTAAAGAACATTACTTCTGTATGGTCTGTCCAACTGGAACAATAGAGGCAGGAATCTACTGGGTAGCTGCCAGCTCAATGATTCTCAACATGGCTGGACCGTTTTTTCTCTTCAAACTTGCCTTCGGCTCAATGTTCCTCTATGGCTCAATCTTCATAAAGAGACCTTTCTGTAGATACATCTGTCCACTTGGTGCCTTTTTCTCTATTTTTAACAAGCTGAGCATAGTCAACTTCAAAGTGGAGAAAGAAGACTGCATAGAGTGCAACCTCTGTAAGAAATCCTGTCCTGTTAATTACCCAATCTATGAAGATCCAAACTCTCCAGCCTGTTTAAGATGTCTCAACTGCGTAAGAGTCTGCCCTGTTGTGAAGATAGAATATCCCTCTTTCCTTCCCCAAAAGAAAACTGAAAGGACTGCTTAACTTTTTGAAGCTATTTAGAAAAATTGCAGATTTTTAGTTTTTCTTTTAAGTATATCCAGCCACTCTCAGGGTCAAATCCTAATTTAAATCCAAAAAACTCTATTCCTTCTTTTAATGCCTGTTCAAAAACTTCTGAAAATAGAGCATCTCTTTCTTTGTTTGGTTTAAAGCAATTGCAACTTCTGAAAGCAAGAAACATTACAGCAGTTCTAAAACCTCTCTGTTTAAGCTCCATAAGCTCTACTAAATGTTTTCTCCCCCTTTCTGTCGGAGCATCGGGAAAAAGACAGATACCACTTTCGGATAAATTACAGCCCTTAATTTCAATATAGAAGTTACTGTTAACTCGAAAATCGATTCTACTCTTTCCCCACTTTACCTCTTTCTCAATCTTTGAAGGAATAAAACCTAAAAAGCCTTTCCTGATTATTTCTTCCGCAATTTTTGAGTGGAGGGATGTATTGAGGAAAACCCATTCGTTGTCTTTTTCAACAGCAATTAGCTTATAGTCAAGCTTACCTCCTGGATTTTCTGCCAGAAGAGTTCTCGCTTCGGAAACAAGAAGTTCTTTAAGCCTTCCAGTATCGGAGATGTGAGCTTTAAAGATTTTTCTATCTACAGAGACAAGTCCTACAAATCTGTTGGGTCTCTCAATAAAGAGCCCCCGGGTGAGATTGCCCAGGAGCTCCTTAACATTTAAAATCTTCTCCATTACAGTGATTTCTGAACTTCAAAGTCTATCTCTTTTCCAAGGTGTCCTGTGGCATTTGCAACGTGAACGATAACCTTCTTTGTTTTCGGATCATACTCAAGAACTGTAATTCCACAGTTTGCCTGCTTAAAAGCCCAGAACTTATTGAGATCAACTCCGAGAAGGTAACACATTATGACTTTATTTGTTGCATCATGTCCAACAATAACAATCAAATCATCGTCATCGTGCTTGGCAACGATTTCTTCAAAAGCCTTAACTGCCCTATCGTAAACATCTTTAAGGGTCTCTCCACCCTCTCCCGGCATCTTTACTTCTGCCGGTCTCTCTCTCCAGAGTTTCAGGAGCTCTGGATACTTCTTCTCAACCTCAGATGCAAGCATTCCTTCCCACTCACCGTGGTCAATCTCTTTAAAACCTTCTCTCTCTTCTACAGGAAGGTTGTGGTGTTTCGCTATTTCCAGAGCAGTATCCTTACATCTTGAGAGAGGACTTGAATAAACAGCCTTAACTGGAAAATCCTTTAGTGCCTCTCCCACTCTCCTTGCCTGCTCTTTTCCTTCTTCATTGAGAGGTATATCCATTTTTCCCTGATATCTACCTTCTGCATTCCAGACAGTTTTCCCATGTCTAACAAGGATAATCTTCGGCATGTTCATCTCCATTACTTACTCATTACATATTCATGAATAGCCTTTGCAGCCTTTCTTCCGTCTCCCATTGCAATAATTACAGTTGAACCACCATGGATAACGTCACCACCGGCAAAAACACCAGGAAGGTCTGTCATTAAAGTTTCAGGATCCACCAAGATTTCTCCTTTCTTACCTCTTCTTATTTCCTCAACTCCTTCAACAACAACAGGGTTTGGTCCCTGTCCAATAGCCATTACTACTGTATCCACTTCCAATACAAATTCTGAACCTGGAATAGGTACAGGTCTTCTCCTTCCGGATTCATCCGGCTCAGACAGTTCCATTTTCACACATTCTATCGCCTTAAGCCAGCCGTTTTCTCCGATAAATTTTACAGGATTTGTAAGAGTCTTAAAAATTACTCCTTCCTCCTTTGCGTGGTGAACTTCTTCTACTCTTGCTGGCATTTCTGCTTCAGAACGTCTGTAGATAAGGTAAACCTCCTCAACTTCTTTCAGTCTTTTAGCCGTTCTCGCAACGTCCATCGCAGTATTACCACCACCTATAACAGCTACTCTCTTACCTGTGAATACAGGTGTATCATACTCCGGGAATCTGTTAGCTCCCATAAAGATGATTCTTGTTAAAAATTCGTTTGCCGAGAAAACACCGTTAAGATTAAGACCTTCAATGTTTAGCATGTAAGGAAGCCCTGCTCCAGAACCTATGAAAACAGCATCAAACTCTTCAAGAAGTTCATAGATCGTTTTCGTTTTACCTACGATGAAGTTAAGTTCTAACTTCACTCCCATGTTAAGTAGAAATTCAAGTTCCCTTTTTACCGTTTCGTTTGGCAATCTGAATTCAGGAATTCCATAAACTAAAACTCCACCTGGCTCGTGGAGTGCTTCAAATATGGTTACGTCGTGTCCCCACTTTACAAGGTCTGCTGCACAGGCAATTCCGGCAGGACCAGAACCGACTATTGCTATTTTCTTACCGGTTTTCTCTTTTATTTCAAACTTTTCATAGCCAACAGATGCTTCATGATCTCCTGCAAAAGCCTCAAGAGCTCCAATAGCTACAGGATCTCCTACTTTCCCAACAACGCAGGCACCTTCACACTGAATTTCTTGTGGACAAACTCTTCCACAGACAGAAGGCATTATGTTCTCTTCTTTAAT
>OFBU01000097.1_pt1 | contig 12078 bp, 8 predicted proteins | sample 1520681 | NCBI WGS metagenome assembly OFBU01 (sample SAMEA3696450, study PRJEB22514) | metagenome | biome: water; feature: marine; material: hydrothermal vent | place: Pacific Ocean | collected 2014-08-16 | depth 1514 m
GCTAGAACAAGGTGAAGTCTTTAATCAAAACCTCTACACTTGGATGCAAATTGGCAGTCTGAATGTCAGTGTTGGCTTCTTAGTTGATAACTTAACCTCGGTGATGTTAGTGGTAGTTTCATTCGTTTCATTGATGGTGCATATTTACACTGTTGGCTATATGCATGACGATGATGGCTACACCAAGTTCTTTAGTTATATCTCATTGTTCACTTTCTCAATGTTTATGCTGGTTATGAGTAATAACTTCATGCAGTTGTTCTTTGGTTGGGAAGCAGTGGGCCTTGTTTCATACTTATTGATTGGTTTTTGGCATCATAAAGAATCAGCTGTTGAGGCCAACTTAAAAGCCTTCATAGTTAACCGTGTTGGTGACTTTGGCTTCTTATTAGGCATTGGTTTGGTGCTAGCCTTTAGTGGATCACTTGATTATATGGAAGTATTTTCAAGCTTAGACAAGGTTGTGGGTCAATCACTATGGGGTGCGGACTTAATTACTGTTATTTGCCTATTGTTATTCGTAGGTGCAATGGGTAAATCAGCACAAGTACCATTACACGTTTGGCTGCCAGGCTCAATGGAAGGTCCAACACCAATTTCAGCACTCATTCACGCAGCGACCATGGTCACAGCCGGTATCTTTATGGTGTCACGTATGTCACCAATGTTTGAGCTTAGCGATGTAGCATTGACTGTGGTTATGGTAGTTGGCGCTATTACTGCCTTATTCATGGGTCTATTGGGCATTGTTCAAAACGATATTAAAAAAGTGGTGGCTTACTCTACGTTATCACAGTTAGGTTACATGACCGTTGCGTTAGGTGTGAGTGCTTATTCAGTGGCGATTTTCCACCTCATGACGCACGCCTTCTTTAAGGCTTTGTTATTCTTAGGTGCGGGCTCAGTGATTGTGGCGATGCATCATGAACAAGACATTCGTAAAATGGGTGGCCTGCGCAAGAAAATGCCAATCACTTATTGGACAGGCTTGATTGGTACGCTTGCTTTGATTGGTTTCCCAGGTTTTGCCGGCTTTTACTCAAAAGATATGATTATTGAAGCCGTACACTTCTCATCATTACCATATGCAGAATGGGTTTATTACGCTGTTGTTGCCGGTGTCTTTATTACCGCTTTCTATTCATTCAGAATGTTCTTTTTGGTATTCCATGGAAAATCACGCGTTGATCACCACACTGAAGAACATCTGCATGAGTCAGCGCCATCGATTACTTTCCCATTAATTGCGTTAGCAATTCCTTCAGCGGTGATTGGTTATTTCACCATCGATCCAATGTTATTTAACGGCTGGTTGGATAACGCCATTACCATTGATGCGGCTAAACATGTATCAATGACTGAACTATCAAAAATGTTCCATGGTGCGGCTGCAATGATTCCTCATGCGGTTCAAACACTACCATTCTGGATGATGGTCGGCGGTATTGTGGCTGCTTGGATATTGTCACTCTATCGCACACAGTGGGCTGACTGGATACAGAAAACCTTCCATCGAACTAACTACGCCTTGGAATCTTTATACGGATTTGATCGTTTCAATGAAATTGTCTTTGTTAATGGCGTCAAGAAATTGGGTAATTTGTTATGGAAAGTGTCTGATTCCATGCTGATTGACAAAATTTTAGTGAACGGCAGTGCAAGACTGGTTGGCTTTATTGGCTCTGTAGTTCGACCGATTCAAACTGGTTATGTTTATCATTATGCATTCTTCATGATTTTCAGTTTATTAATTATTTTAACTTGGGTGCTGTTTGCAGGCGATAACCCATTACTATCTATCGAGTTATAACTATGGAACTATTGAGTTTATTAATTTGGCTACCAATCTTAGGTGGCGCATTGGTTATCCTGATTGGTAATGATCGCGCTGAGACAGCAAAGTGGTTAAGTGTAGCAATCTCTGTTGTTATATTTGTGATGTCGTTAAGTCTTTATACAGATTTTGATAGCACAACACATCTGATGCAATTTGAAGAGAAAGCATCGTGGATTTCTTATTTTGATATCAACTACCATATTGGTGTTGATGGTATCTCGATGCCACTCATTATCTTAACAACGTTCTCAACCATTCTAGTCATTATTGCTGGCTGGGAAGTCATTACTCGTAGAACCGCACATTATATGGCGGCATTCTTAATGATGGAAGGCTTGATTATTGGTGTATTTTCATCGCTAGACGCAATTTTATTTTATGCCTTTTGGGAAGCGTCACTGATTCCAATGCTTTTAATCATTGGTATATGGGGTGGCGATAATCGTGTGTATGCCGCTATTAAGTTCTTCCTATATACATTCTTAGGTTCAGTAATGTTGTTGGTGTCGTTAATCTATATGTATACCAAAGGTGGTTCGTTTTCAATTCTAGATATGCATAATTTAAGCTTGACAGCGGCAGAGCAGGCGTGGATATTCTGGGCATTCTTTGTGGCATTCGCTGTAAAAGTTCCAATGTTCCCAGTACATACATGGCTACCAGACGCTCACGTACAAGCGCCTACTGGCGGTTCTGTGATTCTAGCAGCCATTATGTTAAAAATGGGTGGTTATGGCTTTTTTCGTTTTTCATTACCGATTACGCCAGATGCGTCTTTACAGTTCGCAGATGTAGTGATTGCCCTATCTCTCATTGCCATTGTTTATATTGGCTTTGTTGCCTTAGTGCAAAGAGACATGAAAAAGCTAATCGCTTATTCTTCGATTTCACACATGGGGTTTGTGACTTTGGGTGTATTTGCCTTGTTCTTTATTCTAAAAATGGGTGCAGATGGTAATATTGTATCAATCAATAGCGGTAGTGTTGAGGGTGCCCTGCTAGGGCTTGAAGGTGCTATGGTACAGATGATTTCACATGGATTTATTTCAGCTGCCATGTTCTTAGTGGTAGGTGTATTGTACGACCGTCTACATTCAAGAGAAATTTCAACATATGGCGGCGTGATAAACTCGATGCCTAAGTTCACCGGCTTTGCCGTACTGTTTGCGATGGCCAATGCTGGCTTGCCAGGCACATCCGGCTTTGTTGGTGAATTTATGGTGATCCTAGCTGCGCTTCAGGCCAATATTTGGTACGCGGTATTAGCGGCGACAACACTAATTGTTGGTGCAGCCTACACCTTATGGATGGTCAAGCGTGTATTCTGGGGTCCAATCACCAATCCAGCAGTAGAAAATTTGAACGATATTAATGGGCGCGAATTCTTTGTCTTGGCAATCTTGGCATTAGCAGTATTAATTATGGGTCTATATCCACAGCCAGTAATTGAAGCTATGCACAGCTCAATTGAACACTTATTAAATCAAGCATTAACGTCTAAATTATGATGAATACATTCCAATTTGATACAGCGTCGTTACTGGTAGCTTTGCCAGAAATCTTTTTATTAAGCTCGATTGTAGTGATACTGCTGTTAGATATTTTCTTAACCAAAGGATTTAAGCAAGTTACTTATTACTTAACGCAAGCAAGCTTACTAATGACAGGTATTTTGTCATACAGTCTAATTGGACAGCCAGAGACACTTATCTTTAGTAATTCATTTGTAATGGATGATATGGCCTCGGTATTCAAAGTCTTTATGATGGGCGCTGCGATGGTGGCAATGGTGTATTCTCGTCACTACTTAACCCAGCACTCCTTGTTTAGAGGTGAGTATTTCATCTTAGTATTGTTATCAATCCTAGGCATGATGGTCATGGTATCAGGCTATAGCTTACTAACATTGTATCTAGGGCTTGAAATTTTGTCATTATCACTCTATACCTTGATTGCCATTGCACGTAAAAGATCAGGTGCAATTGAAGCGGCACTTAAATACTTTGTACTGGGTGCAATTGCATCAGGCCTATTGCTTTATGGTATGAGTATGATTTACGGCATTAGTGGCAGTCTTAATATTATCGATATCGCTGCGTTTGCATCTGATGCAAATCTTGGCTCAAGAGAAACATTAATCATTAACTTTGGCCTAGTGTTCTTAGTCATTGGTATAGCCTTTAAACTCGGCGCTGTACCATTCCATATGTGGGTACCCGATGTATATCAAGGCTCGCCAACATCCGTTACGATGTTTATATCAACCGTACCAAAGATTGCCGCTGTTGCTATGTTAGTGCGTTTACTGGTAGATGGATTGGGCTCGATGCATGCTTACTGGGCAGATCTGTTTATGATCCTAGCATTGTTATCTATTGCACTTGGCTCAGTTGTAGCGCTGATGCAAACTAACATCAAGCGCATGTTTGCGTATTCAACCATTTCACATGTGGGATTTGTAATGTTAGGTTTTGTTACTGGTGTAGTGACTGGTTATGGTGCAGCTACATTCTACATTTTGGTTTATGTACTGATGAGTTTGGCAGCGTTCGGTGTAATCATCTTACTTAACAAAAAAGGCTTTGAAGCAGATCAAATTTCAGACTATAAAGGCTTAAGTAAGCACTCGCCTTGGTTTGCGTTAATGATGTTAATGGTGATGTTGTCAATGGCGGGTGTACCACCATTTATTGGTTTTTATTCAAAATTCTTTATCTTGCAGCAAGTTATCTCTGCAGGCTTTGTGACGGTGGCTATCATTGCCGTGGTATTTGCCGTGATTAGTGCTTACTACTATTTACAAATCATTAAGTCCATGTACTTTAATGAGCCCGAAGGTGAAATTAGTATTGTTGCTCCAATGGATATGAAGCTCGTCCTATCCATTAATGCAATACTTATCTTGGTGGTTGGTATATTCCCTGATTTTTGGATGAAGCTCGCACTTTCATTGTTCTAAACAGGTCATTTGTAAAATTAAGACTGCAAGTGCAGCTTTTTTTATTGGTTATTAATTTGAATTTTTCCTAATTCGTTTTGCCTTTTCCAGGCATGACCATAAATCACTTCATAAGTCGCAGGTAGTTTGCCATCTTTTCGATAGGATTCATACATCTTAATCATTAGTTGAAATTTGTTTTTACCCATAAGAGATTTTGATCGAGTGCTAACTGTTTGCGCACCGATGGCTTTGAGATCTCTCAATAAATCCGTAACCGTTTGATAAGTAAGGGTGAGTGTTTCCATTTCCATTACCGGAGATTGAAAGCCAGCACCAAGCATTTGATCACCAATATCATGCATGTCAGTGAATGTATTTACATGGGTATCACTATCAACCACTGACCAGCTCTTTTTCAGTTCTTTAAGTGTATCTGGACCAAAGGTGGAGAACAGGATTAATCCGTTGTTTTTAAGTACTCTATGGATTTCTGAGAACAGTTGCTTAAGGTCTGGGCACCACTGCATCATAAGGCTTGAGATAACCATATCAACACTTTTGTCAGCCAAAGGAAGTTGATAAGCATCGGCACAGATTTTATTGCTTGATGGATTATATTTTAAAGAGGCTTGGGCAAAATCTAGGCAAATGAGTTGTGAATCTGGAAAGCGTTTGGAAAGCTGTTTACTAAGCAACCCTGTGCCTGCACCGAGATCAAGAATAACACTCGATTCACCTGAGATAACATCTAGCTTAGCATCTAGGCGAGTAGCAATTTCTTTTTGTAAAAAAGCGTGTTCATCGTATTGACCTGATGCTTTATTAAAGGCTGATCTTACTGAAGACATTGCTCGACCTTGTTGGTAATGTGTTGCATTAAATCAAAATAATGAAGAGCGCCTTTGTCTAATTGGTACCCCATGATGTCAATATTGGTCGTGTTGATATTTAAACCTTCAATCAATACATTGATACGTTTACTGGGTATTTCTGTGGTGCTGAGCAAGCATTTTGTTTTTTTAGCTTGCATGGTCTGCTTGGCTTTAAGTATTTTTTGGATACTAAGCCTATCCCCGTGTGATTGAGTAACAGCGGTTGATTTTTGCAAATGATTGGATTTAATAAAATATTCAAACGTATTTGAAAATGTGGCAATGGGTGTTGCTTTGTATTTAGACAGTTGCTGATTAATATCATGTTTAAGCTGTTCTAATTTTTGATCAACTTGAGCTAAATTGTTATGATAGATAGCCGAGTTATTTTTATCAATTTGACTTAGTTTGTCAGCAAGCAATTTTGCAAAGTTTTGCATATGGTTGATGTCTAGCCAGCTATGATGGTTAGTGACCTGCTTATTAATAATGAATTGTTTGCTACTATCAATACTATTTAACGCTTTGCTTAACCCTGTTTCAAAATTAGGATGTATAGAAATAACTAAATCTGCTTGATCTAATAAAGATAATTGCGAAGGTTTGAGATGGAAATGGTGAGCAGATTGTTGATTTTCTAATAATAGATTGGGTGTAGTAACACCTTGAGTTAGGTGACTGACAATAGAGTGGATTGGTTTAATGCTAACGACAATATTTGGGCTAGCAAAAGTAGTGGTGATAGATAGTAGGGCAATAAAAATCAGGCGAAAAATCATGTGGGTGATTATACCCGTAGCATCGCTTACTTTTGACAGACAAAAATGGCACGTTTTGGTGCGGGCAAACCTTCGATGGTAAGGTTGTCATCATTCGGATCTAAAAAATCTTGAAGTGACTGGGTGTTATCTCCAATCCAATGGGTGGCGCGCTGTTCTTCAGGCGTGGTTTTGGTGACGTCTACCAACTTAATATCACTAAAACCAGCCTGCTCCAGCCAAGTATGCAATGTGTCTGTTGATGGCAAACACCAAACGTTACGCATTCTAGCGTAGCGATCTTCAGGAATGATTTGATCGCCATACTTATTATCAATAACTAGCGTTTCTAAAACGAGCTCACCTCCTTTTGTCATCACATTTTTAAGTTGTTGTAAATGCAGACTATGGTCTTTTTGATGGTAGAGCACCCCCATAGAAAACACGGTATCGAATATAGATTCATTCGGCATTTGTTCTAGCTTTAATGGCAATATAAAAGCATTTGGCGGGCTGCTAATCAGTGAGCGTATGGCTTGGAATTGGTAATTAAATAATAAGAACGGTTCGATTCCTAATGCAATGTTAGCGCCAGCTAGTGCCATCAAGTAAGTAAAGTAGCCATTGCCAGAGCCAACATCAAGCACAGCCTTACCTTTGAGTGATTTAATGTGAGGCGCCACTCTGTCCCATTTCATATCACCACGCCATTCGCTATCGAGTTGCAAGTCTCCAATTTGATAGGGGCCTTTGCGCCAAGGCATCAGCTGTTTAAAAGCAGATTCTAATTGTTTTTTGTCAATGGCTTGTGAATTAATTTTAAGATAAGGCGAGGCGTATTGAACTCCCCCTTGCGGTTGGGTTTTAATGGATTCAATCGCCTTTACCCATTTGGGGATATTGCCATTATTAACCGAGAATGCTTGCTCTGACAATTCAACAAGTTGCACACATAAAGGTGATAATTTTGATTCAAGGCATTGTTTGGAAAAATCGTTAAGCATAAACATTTGTGATTAAAAATAAGTAGTATAAAATATAGAATCAAAGAGGGGAGAAGTCAACTTTTAACAACTTTTAACTTTATCGGAGATATGAAAATAATGAAAAATACTTTAAGTTTTGTAGCAGCATTTGCTTTAGCAACTAGCGTAATGGCAGGTGGCGATGACCGTGATGTAGGACCAGTTGAGTCGTTTGATGAAATCGCACCCATTGCTGAACCGGTTGCTGATCAAACAGTTGTGGGTAATCAAGATCCGCAAGAGTTAGTGTTAGGCACAACACCGGCTGGCATTCCAGTCACTAAGGTGGCACATATTGCTTGTAAAGATAAGCTCGGTTTGTCTGATGACAATATTGCCCGATTCATGGATGCGTTAGCTGGTGGTTCTGTTTACAATACGGGCCCGATTGATGCAATGGGTACCTTGTTCTCACCAAACAGATGGGCAGATTACTACACTTGTGTTGAAGAATTTAAATAAGCTAATTATTTAAATCAATAAAAAAGCCCGCATTGCGGGCTTTTTTATTGTCTGTTAGACGCTGATTTAGATTTCAAGTAAAGCATTTTCTTTTTCATTGAGTTTATCATCGACTAATTTCACGTGATCATCGGTAATTTTTTGAATGTTGTCTTCTGCTTTACGCGATTCATCTTCTGAGATCTCTTTTTCTTTTAACAGTTCTTTAAAATCAGAGTTAGCATCACGTCGAATATTGCGAATAGCAACTTTGGCTTGTTCGGCCTCGTCTTTAACCACACGTACTAATTCACGACGACGCTCTTCAGTGAGTGGCGGTAGAGGGATGCGCATTACTTGACCGACTGTTTGTGGATTAAGGCCTAAATCAGACATCATGATGGCTTTTTCAACGACAGCCACCATGTCTTTTTCCCATGGTGACACCTTAAGAGTGCGTGAATCCTCAGCATTGATATTAGCCACTTGTGAGATAGGCACCATTGAGCCGTAATAATCAACTTGGATTTGCTCGAGTAGGGATGGATGGGCGCGACCCGCACGAATTTTACTGAATGCATTTTCTAGAGAGGCGATGGTTTTATTCATACGCTCATTAGCATCTTGTTGAATTTCATTTAACATATTATTCCTCTGATTATTGCTAGCCTATAATGGTGCCTAGCGATTCACCTTTTAAAATATTAGACAAGGTCTTTGGATCTTCGAGCATGCTGAAGACGCAGATTTCTAACTTGTGTTCACGACACAAAGCAAAAGCAGCTGTGTCCATAATTTGAAGATTTTTTTCAATGGCTTCATCAAAGCTCAATGAGTCGTAACGAGTCGCATCAGGATTTTTCATTGGGTCGTCGGTATAGACACCATCTACTTTGGTGGCTTTAAAGACGATATCAGCACCAATTTCAATACCACGTAGCACAGCGCCAGTATCTGTAGTGAAGCAAGGGCTACCTGTCCCTGCTGAAAAAATAACCACTTTGCCTTCGCTAAGTGCTTGCTTGGCTTTGTTGTGATCAACTGGATCACAAACACCACCACCAATTGGAAAGCCTGACATAACCAGTGCATCAATCCCGGATTGTTTGCAAGCATCTGCAATGGCCAAAGCATTAATGACGGTAGCCAACATGCCCATATGATCGCCAGTGACGCGGTTCATGCCCGCCTCAGCTAATGCCGCCCCTCTAAAAATATTGCCACCACCAACAACAATACCCACCTCAACTTTTTGATCAAGTGCGGATTGGATAATACTAATAACTTTACTTAGTGTATCGGGATCAACGGTATTTTCAGTGCTGGCCAAAGCCTCACCACTGAGTTTTAATAAGATGCGTTTGTATTTGCTCATTCTTAACAGAGTCGTTAAATTATTTTAGATTTTACATTGCGTGAGCGTTATAATGAACCCTTTGTCCGACATATTTTTATCACATTAGAATGGATCATATTAGCATTCGTGGCGCCAGAGTCCACAACTTAAAAAATATCGATATCGATATCCCCAGAAACAAGCTGGTTGTTATTACCGGATTATCTGGTTCAGGTAAGTCATCATTGGCTTTCGATACAATTTATGCTGAAGGTCAGCGCCGTTACGTAGAATCTTTATCGGCTTATGCACGCCAGTTTTTATCCTTGATGGAAAAGCCTGATGTGGATCATATTGAAGGCTTGTCTCCGGCGATTTCTATCGAGCAAAAAGCCACTTCGCATAATCCACGTTCTACCGTTGGCACCATTACTGAAATTTATGATTATTTAAGATTGTTGTTTGCCCGTGCCGGCATGCCAAAATGCCCCGAACATAAAATCGATTTAGTCTCGCAAACCGTCTCACAGATGGTGGATGGAATCATGGCTTTACCCGAAGGCACTAAGATTATGTTACTCGCGCCTGTGGTGCAAAATCGTAAGGGCAGTCATAAAAAAATGCTTGAAGAGTTGTCACATCAGGGTTTTTTACGTGCACGTGTTGATGGAGAGATTGTGTATCTGGACGACATGAGCGAACTTGATGGTAAAACGCATCACACCATTGAGATTGTGGTTGATCGTCTTAAGGTTAGAAAAGATATTACTTCTCGCTTGTCTGAGTCTTTAGAAACAGCCTTAAATTTAAGTGCGGGCTTGGTGCGTATTGCGTCAATGGACAGTGAGACAGAGCAAGAAGAATTGGTGTTTTCAGCTAAGTTTTCTTGTATTGAGTGCGGATATTCTTTAGAAGAGTTAGAGCCAAGATTGTTTTCATTTAACAACCCAGTTGGCGCTTGCCCAAGTTGTGATGGACTGGGTGTTAGAGATGTTTTTGATGAAGATAAAGTGGTGGCCAATCCTGAAATGAGTTTGGCCGATGGTGCAATTTATGGCTGGGGTCGATCGAATGCTTATTTTTATCAAATTTTAATGTTGGTCGGGCAATATTATGGCTTTAGTATTGACACCCCGTATGAATTATTGAGTGATGAGCATAAGCACATTGTCTTGTATGGCAGCGGTGAAGATGAAATCGACTTTTCAAAAATTAAGGGACGCAAGGGTTGGGCAAACAAAGCCAAGCCATTTGACGGTGTTATTCCAAGAATGATGCGTCGTTACGAAGAAAGCGAAATTCGATCTGTACGTGAAGAATTGTCACGTTATGTGGTCACTAAAGATTGCGCTAGTTGCGAAGGGGATCGACTAAACGAGTCTGCCAGAAATGTGTTTATTGGCGGTTACAATTTATCGCATATTACCAAACTATCCATTGCCAATATTTATGAGTTTTTTAAAGATTTAAAGTTGGAAGGTGCCCGCGGTAAAATTGCCGATAAAATTTTAAAAGAAATCATTCAGCGTTTAGAATTTTTGATTAATGTCGGTTTGGAATATTTAAGTTTAGAGCGCCGTTCTAGTACTTTGTCCGGCGGTGAGGCACAACGCATTCGCTTGGCTAGCCAAATAGGTGCGGGCTTAATGGGTGTTTTGTATGTCTTGGATGAGCCGTCAATTGGTCTTCATCAGCGAGATAATGAAAAGCTGTTAAACACGTTAACTTATTTGCGAGATATTGGTAATACAGTGATTGTAGTAGAGCATGATGAAGATGCGATTAATCAGGCAGATCATGTAATTGATATCGGCCCAGGTGCAGGTAAACATGGTGGTGAAATTATTGCTTGTGGTACGCCACAAGAAATCAGAGACAATCCTAAATCCCTCACTGGTGACTACCTTAGTGGTCGTCAGAGTATTGCGATTCCGAATGAGCGAAAAACTGCACAAAACTGGCTTAAGATCCGAGGCGCTTCAGGCAATAATCTTGATCAAGTTGATTTGTCAATTCCAGTCGGTGTGCTTACCTGTATCACCGGTGTTTCAGGCTCTGGAAAATCCACCTTGATTAACGATACGCTATACGCTTTAGCGGCTAGAGAGTTGAACCGTGCACAAACAACACCTGCACCTCACACTTCTGTTGAGGGGCTTGGATATTTTGACAAGGTGGTTAATATTGATCAAAGTCCAATTGGCCGTACACCACGTTCAAACCCGGCAACTTACACTGGTGTGTTTTCATTGGTTCGTGATTTGTTTTCTCAAACTCTAGAGGCGCGTTCACGCGGTTATAAAGCTGGGCGCTTTAGTTTTAATGTTAAAGGCGGACGTTGTGAAGCTTGTAAGGGTGATGGCTTGATCAAGGTGGAGATGCATTTCTTGCCTGATATTTATGTGCCTTGTGACGTGTGTCATGGTCGTCGATACAATCGTGAAACTTTAGAGATTTTTTACAAGGGTAAAACCATTGCGCAAGTTTTAGAAATGACGGTTGAAGATGCAGTGGTGTTTTTTGAGCCTCTGCCAAAGATTAAACAAAAATTACAAACGCTGATGGATGTTGGTTTGTCATATATTACTTTAGGACAGAATGCCACCACCTTATCAGGCGGTGAAGCACAGCGAATTAAACTGGCTAAAGAGTTATCTAAAATAGATACGGGTCAAACCCTTTATATTTTAGACGAACCAACCACAGGCCTGCATTTTCATGACATCAAGCAATTGCTAGCAGTGATTAATCGCCTACGCGAGCGTGAAAATACCATTGTGATTATTGAGCACAATTTAGATGTGATTAAAACTGCAGATTGGATTGTAGATTTGGGGCCAGAAGGCGGTGATAAAGGTGGAAAAATCA
>OFBU01000098.1_pt1 | contig 12065 bp, 12 predicted proteins | sample 1520681 | NCBI WGS metagenome assembly OFBU01 (sample SAMEA3696450, study PRJEB22514) | metagenome | biome: water; feature: marine; material: hydrothermal vent | place: Pacific Ocean | collected 2014-08-16 | depth 1514 m
AAGCGATATAATACAGAAGGCTTCTATTTTGTTCTTTACAGATAACCTTACAGAACTTGGCAATAGACATTATCTTGACTCTATAGACACAAGATTGTTAGGTACAAAGAAAAAGCACCTATTGGTATTCTTATGATAGATGTAGATAATTTCAAAAAACTCAACGACACTTATGGACACTTTTTTGGTGATATAGTTCTAAAAAGGATTGCAAGCGTTCTTGTCAAAAACACCCGGGTAGTTGATGAGGTTATTCGCTATGGAGGAGAAGAATTTCTGGTTATTTTGTTCAAAGCTTCTGAAAAGGTAATAAACAGAGTTGCTGAAAGAATACGGAAGAATGTGGAGAGCTTAAAGTTTAAAGATTATCCGGAGCTAAAGGTAACAGTTAGTATAGGGGCAACTCTATGCACTTCTTCTGTCCAGTTTGAAAAGTGCATTGAAATAGCCGATAAAGCTTTATATGAAGCGAAAAGTGCTGGAAAAAATAGAACTGTCTTCCTTCCATGTTTGTGCTTTAAATCATCCCTAACTTCAGTTCCTTTCCTCGTTGAAGGAAAGTAAGTCACCTTAGAGGTCATTTCGTGCTTTCAATTAACCTTAGATAATTTTTGGCAACTGTATTTTCTGGATCGAGAATGAGAACATCTTCAAATAACGATTTGGCATAAGATTTCTTGTCCTGATAATAAAGCGAAATTGCAAGTTCATTCAGGAAGTTAACATCCGTTGGATAGATCGAGAGCATCTTTCTTGCCACAGCTTCAGAAATGGAAAATTTCTTAAGGTTCCTCAAAGCGATGCAAAGTCTCAAATTACCATAGTAATTGTAGTAGTCAATCTTTAATACTCGGTACATCAGCGGTTCAACATCATTCCATCTATTCTGTGCCATAAGAGGAAGAGATAACCCCAGCATTGCTTCAACAGATGAGGGTATAGATTTAAGAGCTTTCTCATAGTGGTACTCAGAATTTGCATACTTTTGCATCAGATAATAAAGCCAGCCCAATCTCAAGTTAACTGTATAGCCATCAGGGTAGTTTTGATAAACAGGCATTAAGGCTTTTATAGCATCTTTGTAATCTCTGTTCTTTTCATATAAGTAAGATTTTTCGTAAGCTTCCTTTATTTCCTTGTAGGTCATAGAATGGGCGAAAGAGGTGAATGAAAACGCCAATAGAATTAAAAATACGGGATGCTTCATATTCCCTCCCAAATGGGGCAGAAGCCCCATTGAAACTAAAATCTATAACCGATGGATACTGTTCCAACACTCTGGGTAACGTCATCCCCATTTTCGCTATACTTGTTTACACTAACGTTCAAGGCTACTCTTAAACCGTTCCTGAAAGTATAGCCAACTTCTCCGTAAACGCCCCCTTTGTACTTTTCCTTTAAGTTATAGACTACAAAACCGCCGTTTTTAACTGCAAAAATCTGTTGTCCTGCCCATCCTCCAACCTTGACATCATAATTACCGTAATAGTATCTGAGAGCTGCATCTAAGGAGTAGTAGTTATCGTTCCCGATTCCGAGCTTATCAGCTTCGTCAACGTGGATGTAGTAACCCGTAACATCACAGTAGAGGGCACCTTTTTGAGAATCTGAGAAAAGCTTAACTGTAGTGTGGGGATTTAACTGAAGAACGTAGAAGTCTATGGTATTGTCGTAGTTTGAGTAGTAAACTCCAATACCTGCATTCCACTTAAAGGCATAAGGATAGTGCCTTTCTGTCTGGAAATAAGTTCCGTCAAAAAAGAGGGTATAACCACCGTCGGTTAAGTCGTCATCACTGTTTATATAATGACCACCAAAGGTAAATGTGTGGTTTTTCACGATTCCATTTGTATTGGAATAGACTGCTGTAAAATCTGACTGGTCAAGGTCTGGTAACCCTTGTTTGTACTTGATGTGTGTATAACCCACTCCAAGCTGGAGGTTGTGAACTTTTCCATCACCAACGCTAAGATAACCTGTTGCTGAGTAGCCATAATCTTTGAAATCCGAACCGCTATAATTAATATAGCTTCCGTAAAGGGCTTCATAACCGGTGACTTTCAAATCTTGAGCCTTAGCTCCTAAGGTGCCCAGAGTAAAGATGCTACATACTAGAAGCAGTTTTTTCATGATTCCTCCTCCTTTCTATAACTATCTTTTCTCCTAAGGATATTTTCTCAAATCCAAAGTCGTTTGAAATCTTTACCCAAGCTCCTTCTTTTCTTGAAGGCAAAACTATATCCGACCTAATTATTCCCTGAGAGGTACACACGCTTTTTACTTTTACCTCAAAAAGATCATGATTAAGAGAGGATAAAAAGAGATAAATTTCCCTTTTCAACTTAGAAGAAACTGTTATCAATGGTAGATAGTCTTCCCAGAAAATATTCTCTCTGCAAATAAGAGGAATCTTTGGAGCTGCAAAGAAGATATACTTTAGTGGAGAGTTTAGATCCCCTTCCAGATGATAGAAGTAGAAAGTTGAATTTTTTATTCCAAAGTACAGCTTTGCACTTCCATCCGTCAGGTAGAAAGTCCCATCCGATGCCATTTTTACAACAGTTTTTAGCTCTTTTACTTTTTCTCCTTCCCTTACCACAAATTCCATACTCTGATCTATAAGAAGGTTTAGCCTGTTGTAAAAGCTCTTATCAGGAAAAACAGGTTCAACTATCTCTTTCTCTTTCGGAGTTCCAACGTCCTTGAATAGATTCCCGGAAATGTAAGAGGAGAAACTAAAAGGAACTGTGGGAGCTCCAATATTTGGAAGAAGCTGAACGTGAACATGGATATGAGGTTGAGGAGAATAGCCAGAATTTCCGCAAAGTCCTAAAAGAGTTCCTTTAACAACATAGTCTCCAGCTTTTACCTTTATTGAATTCTGCTTAAAGTGACACAGGAGCACGTAAAAACCTCTCTTATCATAGATGAGAATGTAGTTTCCCCAGTTATTTTCTCTATCTGCCTGGCCAGGGGGATTATCTGGAAGAGAGTTAACTACTGCCACAACCTGACCCTCAACGGGAGAAAGAACCGGTTTCCCAAAGGCATAGTAGTCTGTAAGGTAGTAACCATTGTTCTTGTGGGTTTTCCCTTTCTCGTCTGTTATCACAAAGTCAACTGCATACTTCCATGCTCCCTTATGGGTCCATTCTCCATCAAAGGACTGCCAGACTGTCCATTTTCCGGAGAAAGGAAGGTTTATCTCTCTTCCGGTGAAGGGAAACCTTTTAGAAACCGTCAGGTAGTAGTCAAGAGTTCTTTCAGGTGTTCCTTTATAAATCTTTGTAACGTAAAAATAACTTACCGAAAGGAGAACGTAGAGAAGAAGATGTGTTGTTGCATTGAATGGAAGTGCGAAAACTGGAAGTCCATAGCTTTCCCAGAAGACTTTTGCTCCCTCAACAACAGGAACTGAAAGAACTGCTGAAATGATGGCAAACTTGTAACTTCTCAAAGAGGGAATGAGAAAAACCCCACCTATCGCCATTGATGTGAGAATGTAGTTAAAAGCAGCAGTGTCGGCAAAAGCCTGATAGAAGGAGCCGGAGAAAAGAGCTTTAGTTACAACTCCAGATAGATAACCCATTGCTGAAAGAAGGGCGAGAATCCTCGAAACTGAAAGTAGAAGAAGGAAAATGACAATCCCTTCAAATGCAGTAGGCATAAAGAAAATAGCACCCAACGATTTAAAGTAACCATCAAGCACTAAAGGTAGATTTACAGAAATTAGACTTTGAAAGTGTGGATAGTGTGGATAGTGTGGATAGAGACTGCCTACAAAAAGGTTGGAAAATTTCAAAGAAGCTAAATAAAGAAGAGAACTTACTATGACAAAAGGAACGCTAAGAACAGGGAGTTTGAGGTAGTAAGAGAATAGACTCGAGAGAGTGTAGGTAAGCAGGAAGGTAAGAATTCCGGCTATTGAAAAGAAGAAAAGGCTCAAGAGGTCAACCTTAAATAGATAACCAAGAGAAAGTCCTACAAGAAGTGGATTGTAAATATAGTAGTCAAGCCGCAAAAACTCATCTTTAAAACCGATAAGCCTTGCAAAAATGTAAGCTGAAACTACCGCCGTAAAGCCACCAATCCCAAGATTTGGATTTATAAAGGTAAGCAAGAGGAGAATAGCTCCTCCCACAAAATTTGAGTTAAACAGAACTGCAGAATAACTCTTTAAAATTGGAAAGGCATACCTTTTGACACTCATTGCAACTTCAGCCTCTCCGGAAGTTTTTCTCTTCTAACAATGTCTGACAGATCTTCAGCCTCACGGATGAGGTCAATTTCTCCGTTTTCTCCAATCAAAACCACAGCGGGTCTGTAGCGAATGAACTGCATCCACTGTGTAACGTTGTAAGCTCCTACTGGTGAAATGATCAGTCTTGTTCCCCTTGGAAGGGGTGGAAGATAGGCTAAATCGTCAACCACATCTATGTTCATACACAGAGGACCATAGAGAATGCACGGCTCTGTTGGTCCCTGAACGTTTCTGTCTATTTCTATGTTGAAGTGGTACCAGAAGGCTGTAAAGAGAATATTTACTCCAGCATCAAGAACGTAAGCTTTCCTTCCATCTGGCATCCTCTTAGCAGCATGAACGGTTGTGATCAAATAGCCAGCTTCGTCAACTATAGCCCGCCCACTTTCAATTATGAGTTTTGGATAGTCTCCAGGTCTTAAACTGGAAAGAAGAGCATTACAAACTCTTTCTGCAAACTCATCAATTGAGGGAACCGCAACATCCGGTGGAAGATAGATTCCCTTTAGCCTGTTCTTTGAAGGAAAGCCTCCTCCAATGTCAATGTATTCAATCTTAAAGCCAAACTCGTCTTCAACTTTGTAAGCAAATTCAACCATTTTTCTGACTTCGTTTTCATAAGCTCTCGGTTCCAGGATAAACGTTCCTATGTGGCAGTGAAGACCGTTAAGTTCAATTTTTCCACCTGAGGCAATTCTCTTTACAGCATCCCACGCCTGACCGTTTTCAAGATTAAAGCCAAATCTGGTCCATTGAGGATGAATTCCTGTATCCATGTTGAGTCTTATCCCAGCCTTAACCTTTATTCCAAGCTCGTCAGCAACTCGTTCAAGGTCTGCTATTTCTTCAAAGTGGTCAATGTTTATCCTTGCTCCTTCAGCAGCAGCAACTCTCAGAGACTCAATGGGCTTGTAGGGACCGTTGTAGATTATCTGATTTCCCGCAATCCCTAATCTTCTTGCTTTCTCATACTCAAACTCTGAAACAACCTCTGCAGTTTCTCCTTCGCTGTGAAGAATTGCACAGATTGCATCAAGGTAGTTTGTTTTATAAGACCAGCTAAATTCAACGTTTGGGTACCTTAGAGTAAACGCATTCTTGATCTCCCTGAACTTCTGACGGAGTTTTCTCTCAGAGAAGACAAAGAGAGGAGAGCCAAACTTCTCAACGAGCTCTTCAATAGGTACTCCTTCAATCTCCTCTCTCACCTTCTTTCTGTAGGCAGGCGCAAATTTTCCAAACTTATTCATCAATCCTGTTCTCAATTTAAAGATTACAGGCTTTTCGTACGTTTTTTTCATTGTTTTGACCTCCATTAATCAATTTCCTAATCTCCTAACCATCCAGCATTACCCTTCGCCTCTCGTCACAACATTTTGAAATTCAGACATGTCCGTTACAAAATCGTCTGTAAACCTTATATAGAGTTTTCCAGCTTCATAGTCCCAATTCCTTTCAGGTTCAATTCCAAGTGCTGCCTTTAGAAGCCTTCCCGGAAGGTTTACTCCGACTCCAGTCGCAAAATAGACCCATGCAGGGAACCTTGGATTTACTTCTATGAGGTAAATGTCTCTATCGTTGACTATGCACTCAAACTCAAATGCTCCTCTCCATTTAAACTCTGAAACAAATCTTTCAGTGGCAGAAAGAAGTCTCTCATTTCTAACAGTAACTCCTGTCCAGATTTTTCCAAGGCTTGTGATCCAGAGCTTTTTTATTCCTACAAGACCAAAATGGCTTCCTTCTCCATCTCCAATTCCTACAACGTTCATCTCCTCACCGGTGACAACTTGCTGGACAATTATTGGATAACCCCACTCGGCAACTATCGAGTTGAAATAGGACGTAGCCTGGGCAATGTTAAAAGCCTTGTAAGCTTTGTAAAAAATTCCCTTTATCATAATAGGAAAACCAATCTCCTCTACTGCTTTACTCAATTCTTCATAAGAGGTAACAATCCTTGTCTCAGGAACTTTTACATCTATCCTCTCTGCAATTTCAGGTAATCTGTCCTTTCCCCTTAGCTTAAACTGTTCCTCTGTAGGAAGAAACGTTTTAATTCCGTAGCTTTCAAGAAGTGAAGCACCTTTGATAAAAAGGGGAAGCTCGGCATCAAGGGCAGGAATTACAGCATCAAGACCATAGGTTGTCTTTACGTAGAGAAGCCTTTCAATAAAAGGCTCTTCTCCCTCAGAAGGATAGGGCATGATAAAACTCTTATCTATAAGCCACTTCATGTATATCCCAGGTTCCATAGCATCATAGGCAAGTCCAAAAATAGAAACCTCAAGACCACTCTCTCTTAATCCCTTTGCAATTCCAACTCCGGGACCAGGATTATCAACCGCATTTATTCCAGAAACTGCAACCCTATACATTTTGTGCCTCCACCAATCCGTAAAGCCTGAGCTGTTCTAAAAAGTCCACCAGATCCCTTTTTGCTTCATCTTCACCAATTTCAAACTCTTCTGTGAGGGCTTTTACTATATCTTTTTCGTTCTTTCCCTCTTTGAGTAGTTTGATTATGAAGAAACCTGTTTTGTTTACCGTGTAACTGTTTCCCGTTTCTGGATCAAAAATGAACCCTTCATCGTTGATTGCTAATCTTTCAAGTTTTCTCATTATTTACCCCCTTGAAGAATTTCAAGTATCTGATACGGATACTTGCCGTTTTTGAAGGCTATATCCCTCAACTGCTGGTTAGGGTCTGCAGCAATTCCATGCTTTTTCAATATTTCAAGACATTCCAGAGGAGGAATCTGAAGTTCCTGACAAACCTCTCTCAAGGTCAATTTTCCCATCCCTGAGCTGGGCTGAAAGCGGAGATCCTTTGCTTTCTTTGATGTTCCCAAAAGAATTTCGTAGATTCTTGCTGGAGTAGTGTTATTTTTCGCTGCAATCTCTTTAAGAATCTCATCTGGAGACTCAACCTTTATTCCCTTTGACTCAAGAAAATCAATTGCCTTTTGGGGAGACAATCCAACCATCTGGGCAACTTTCTTAAGAGGGAATAGCTCAGCATGGGGTGCTGGTGGCATAGTTTTTGGTTTAGGCCAGCTGTTCTTTATCCTATCCCCAATATCCATAACCGTTTTGAAAGGAGGAAGGTTGGCGATAGTTCCGATAGCAACAATAAGAATAATAATGGTTGTTACGAAAAACTCCTTTGAAGTGAGGATTCCAGCTTTCCCTTTCAGGTAGTTAATGATGCTCTTCCAGTTAAGGATAACGTGCCAGATACCAAAGAAAATCATCAGGAACCCAAAGATCGTATGAAGACTATCCCACTGATCTTTGTCCAGTCCTAAGAATCTCCAGCCAGTCCAGTAGGCAACCCTTCCATGGGGCATGATGTAGAGAACGATCCCGCTGATGGTCATTGCAATTAGTGTATAAAACAGAAAAAGACTAACGTATTTTCGTAGCATCACTTCCTCCCACACCATTTTCTAAAGTTTGAAAAGTCGTAAACAGCTCCTGTTGTTTCATCTTCAACTCTGCAAGCCATTAGTCCACTAATACCTCTTACAACCCAGAAAGGAGGAGTAAAACCTGTTACTTTTACTCTATCACCCTTTCTAATGTTCAATGTCGGATACCACCAGGTAGGAGCTATTCTTACTTCAACCGTTCCTGTGGCTGTCTGAACATCTATTGCCCACCAGGTAATATTAGGTCTATTGAATCCAGGAACTTGCTTAACGTTGGCAACTGTCCCTTGTATTACATTTTCCATCTGACCTGTCAAAGCCATCGATGTAGCATGGGTTTGTGGTACAACTCCGGTTACTGATAACGCAAGTAAAAGCAGCAATACTGAAGAGAGTTTCAGTATTTTTCTCATGGTTCTGTCTCCTTTAATAAGTTCTCCTCATCTGAGTAAAGCAAACTTTATGCCAGGTCTAAAGTTAATGGATAGAAAGTGTTTTTAACAAAAACTCGGAAAAATTTCCGAAATAGAGGAAAATGGTCGGAAAAGTTTCCGAAAAGCCTAAAGAATGGGAATGGAAACTTTGAAAACCGTCCATCCGTCTCTGACAAAGGCTTCTATCTTTCCTCCGTGAGCTTCTGCAACTCTTTTGGCGTTATAAAGTCCAAGACCAAATCCTTTTTTCTTTGTTGAGCGGAAAGGTTCGAAAATCTTTGTTGAAGGTAGTTTTCCCCCACTGTCCATTATGTAAATGGTGTAATAGTTCCCTTCCTTTTTCCCTAAAATTTTCAATTCTTTCTTCTTACTATTTTCAAGGGCTTCTATTCCATTTTTTACAAGATCAATAAGGAGAGAAGAGACTTTTTCAGGATCAAGTTCAAGCTCCGCTTTTTCAACTTTTGTTTCAAGATCTATTCTCTTAGTTTTTAGAAGCTCATCAAACTTTGAAATAACATCTCTTATGAGAAGAGAAATATCTGTTCTTCTTCTGGAAATGGTTATCGGTTTCCTTAAGTCTGCTGTCTCTTCTACATACTTTCCCAACCTGTCTATTTCTTCACAAAGCTTTTGAAGATAGGTCTTATCAAAAGAACTTTTTAATCTGTATACTAAAAGTCTTAAAACATTAAGGCGATTTTTAACTTCGTGGATAAGAGAGTGTATCACTAAATTTATGCTTTCAAGTTTCTCTTTTTCCTGTTTTTCTCTTTCGTAAAGGATCCTTTCTTTAAAGTATTCCCTCACCAGCCATACCGTAACAGCTGTGAACAAAAGACTGAAAAAAAGAAGAGATATTAAAACGTAGGAAAGATGTCTATTAAGTTCTCTAACATAAGAAAAGTCAAAATAGAGAGTAAAAGAAAAAGGCCTGACTTCAAAAGATTCTTTGAAATACTCCTGAGAAATATCTGAACCGGGAACTATTATTTCTCTTCCTTCAAGTTTAAAGGTGGCTCCTTTTAATAGCTTAGAGTTTTCCATATATGAAGTCAACGCTTCTACGGGATCGCCTCCTCCTGCTATTGTTCCTTCAACTACAGACTTAACACGAGAGGTTTCTTCTTTTATTACAAATAAGTAAAACTCGTTAAGTTCGTTACGGAGAAAGTAAATGTTTAAAACAATAGCAACAAAAAGAATCGTTAATAAAGAAGCCGGAAAAAGTAGTTTTCTCATATCCCGTATTTCTTCCTTTTGTATCTCAAGGATTTTTCATCTATACCAAGAAGTTTAGCTGCTTTAACTTGAACGTAATTACACCTCTTTAAAGCTTCTTCTATCATTTTTTTCTCGAACTCAGCTAACTTCTCGGGCAGAGGTTTTGAGAAATCTATCTCATTGCAGTGATTCTCTTTCTCTTTTAAATCTGTAAGGTCTTCCGGTCTTATTTTATCCATACTTGTTATGACAAGCCTATGAATGAGATTTTCAAGTTCTCTAACGTTTCCAGGAAAGGAATAGCTAAGAAGTATCTGAAGAGCCTCTGGGGTTATTTCTACTTTTTTATTGTACTTTTTCGAAAACTTCCGAAGAAAAAATCCAGTTAGTTCCAGGATATCTTCAGGACGTTCTCTCAGGGGAGGAATTCTTAATGTTAAAACATTAAGCCGATAGTAAAGGTCTTCCCGAAAATTTCCTTTTTTGACTAACTCCTCCAAATCTCTGTTTGTAGCTGCAACTACTTTCACATCAACTTTTTTTGTCTGCGTTCCTCCGACACGCCGAACTTCATTTTCCTGAAGAACCCTTAAAAACTTTGCCTGTAAGTTCAGAGGTAATTCTCCCACTTCATCAAGGAATATTGTTCCTCCATCCGCTTCTTCAAAAAGTCCAGGTTTTGAGCGAAGAGCTCCAGTAAAGGCACCTTTCTCATAACCAAAGAGCTCACTTTCGAATAGGTCTTCGGGAATTGCAGCACAGTTTACAGAAACGAATTTTCCCTTCCTTCCAGTTTCTTTGTGAATGAATTTAGCAATTAGTTCTTTGCCTACTCCACTTTCTCCCAATATCAAAACAGGAGCTTCTGTTTTGGCAAAGAGAGAAGCCTTTTTAAGGAGCTCCTCCATTAACTTAGAACCGTAAACTATTTCTCCATCCTTTTTGGGAATCTTTCTTAGCTTCGCAAGTTGACAGGCTTTATCTATAAGATTTATTAGGACTTGTGGATCAAAAGGCTTGGTAACATAGTGAAAAGCTCCTGCCTTTATTGCACTGACAGCATCCTCAACGTTGCTGAAGGCAGTTATGACTATTACTTCGATTTCAGAATATTCCTGTTTTAGCTTTTTAAGAAAAGTTAGCCCATCCATGCCTGGAAGTCTTACATCTGTAACAACAACAGCAGGAGAATTTTTCGCAACCGTTTGTAGTCCTTTTTCAGCAGTGGAAGAAGTAAAAACCTCAAATCCAGACTCTTTAAGTATCTCCTTCAGGAGCTCTCTCTGAATATCATCATCTTCAATTATTAAAACTTTGCACTTTTCCATTTAACTATAACCTTGAGAGGTATCCATTTTCCTTTAACCAGTTTTCACGTTTCTCGTAATCCGGCATTACTATTTTAACCTTATTCCAGAATGCTTTTGGGTGATTCTTTTATTTAAAACACGAAAAGTCCAGTACTGGTATAATTAGGCTTAATTTCCAACAAGGAGGAATTATGAGGATAGGAACTCCACTTGCCCACAATGCCACTAAGATACTTCTCCTTGGAAGTGGAGAACTTGGAAAGGAATTTGCTATTGAGGCTTTGAGACTTGGAATAGAGGTTATTGCTGTTGATAGCTATCAGTTTGCTCCTGCTCAGCAGGTTGCTCAAAGATATTACGTTATCGATATGAAGGATGGTAAGCAGATAAAGAACATTGTTTACAGGGAAAGACCAGATTTCATTGTTCCAGAGATAGAAGCAATAGATACAGATGTTCTTGTGGATTTAGAAGAGGAGGGATTCAACATTGTTCCTTCTGCTAAAGCTGTGAAGTACACTATGGACAGAATTGGAATCAGAAGACTTGCAGCTGAAGAGCTCGGTTTAAGAACTTCAGCTTACCGTTTTGCTTCGGATATTGAAACCTACAGGAGGGCTGTAAAGGAAATCGGTCTTCCTGTTGTTGTAAAACCTGTTATGAGTTCATCTGGAAAAGGACAGAGCATAGTTAGAAGTGAGGAAGAGATAGATAGGGCTTTCTACTTTGCTCAGGAGAATGCAAGAGGTAAAGGAAACGCTGTTATTATTGGAGAGTTTATAGATTTTGATTTTGAGATTACACTCCTTACCGTCAGGACAAAGAATCAGGGAACTCTTTTCTGCGAGCCAATTGGACACATTCAGGTTGAAGGGGATTATCACGAGAGCTGGCACCCTCAGCCAATGACAGAAATTGCTCTTCAAAGGGCAAAAGAGATGGCTAAGGCTGTTACAGATGCTCTTGGAGGATATGGAATCTTCGGATGTGAGTTCTTTGTGAAGGGAGATGAGGTCTGGTTCAGCGAGGTATCACCACGTCCCCACGATACCGGAATGGTAACAATGATAAGTCAGAATATGAGTGAGTTTGAAATTCACTTGAGAGCAATCCTTGGACTTCCGATGGAAATCAAGCTACTATCACCTGGAGCATCTTACTGCTTCCATGCTAAGGATTATGGTGTTGCTCCTCTTTACGATGGACTTGTTGAAGCACTTTCCATCCCTGATACTAAGGTAAGAATCTTTGGAAAACCTACAACAAGACCAAAGAGAAGGATGGGAGTAGCTTTAGCTGTTGCTGATACTATTGAAGATGCAAGGAGAAGAGCAAAAGAAGCGGCAATGAAGATGAAAGTTATTGAGTAATCCGAGTTCTGCCCGTAAGGGCAGGACTTTTTATT
>OFBU01000099.1_pt1 | contig 11924 bp, 14 predicted proteins | sample 1520681 | NCBI WGS metagenome assembly OFBU01 (sample SAMEA3696450, study PRJEB22514) | metagenome | biome: water; feature: marine; material: hydrothermal vent | place: Pacific Ocean | collected 2014-08-16 | depth 1514 m
CTGAGTGGTGGTACTACTTAGCAAACTACTTCTGGCTCTATCTTCCCTACGCTTTCTTCTTCCCGTTTGCTCTCTACAGAGTGTTTAAAGAAAAGGAATCAATTACAGACAACATTCTCAACTTCTCCCTTGTCTGGTTCTTCACAGTCTTTGGATTCTTTCAAATTGCCCACACTAAGCTTGCTCACTACCTTCTTCCTTCCTTTCCAGCTTTTGCCGTCATTGTTACATGGTATCTATTAAAGTACAAAGGTAGAATTCCTGCTTACATTACAGCTTTTGTTTTCATTGTTCTTTCTATTGCAGCAGTTATCTTCTTTAAAATCAAAGGCTGGCCAGCTACAGGACTTGTGGTTATTCTGCCTGTATTGATAACATCTTTTCTCGTATTCCTCAAAAAGGATTACCTCAAAGTTTTCACAGCCGGTTTCATAACAACCCTGCTTCTGTTCAAATGGGTAACACTTCCATCCCTCGAACACTACAGAGCCAAGCCTGCTGCTGGAAAGGAGCTCTACGAAATTGCCAAAAAGTGCAAAGAGTGTAAATTTTTCTTCCTTGACTACACAAGTCCTGAAATTGTCTATTACTTCAGGAAAGGAAAACTGGAAGACATAAATTCTGACAAAGCCAGAAAGTTACTCCACTCTGAAACTCCCGTTGTCATTGTAACGAGAGAAAACAGGTTAAGGAAAATTAAAGGTGAGAAGTTCTACATCTGGGATAAGAAAAAAGAGCTGATTACAAAGCATAGTATTGTGATAATCTCAAACTATCCAAAGGAGAAGATAGATGGGTAGTGTAAAGAAAATTTCCATTGTTGTTCCTGTTTACAACGAGGAAGAGAACGTTCCAATTCTGTACGACAGGTTAAAAGAAGTACTTGAGAAAATACCCTACGACTACGAGATAATATTCGTTGACGACGGAAGCACTGACAGGACAAGGGAGATACTTGAAGAGATTGCTTCTAAGGATAAAAAAGTAAAAGTCATTGAGTTTGCCAGAAACTTTGGACAGACACCAGCAATGATGGCCGGAATGGACTACGCCACAGGTGATGTAATAGTAACAATGGATGGAGATCTTCAGAACGATCCAGAGGACATTCCAAGACTCCTTGAAAAAATAGAGGAAGGTTACGATGTAGTCAGCGGCTGGAGGAAAAACAGACAGGATGCTGCAATCTCAAGGAAACTACCTTCAAAGATTGCAAACTGGCTAATAGGAAAGATGACAGGAGTAAAAATCCACGACTACGGCTGTACCTTAAAAGCTTATAGAAGTGACGTTATAAAAAAGGTAAGGCTTTATGGGGAGCTCCACAGATTTATTCCAGCTCTTGCATCAACAGTTACTTCTGTAGGTAAAATCATAGAGATACCTGTAAAACACCACCCGAGAATTTATGGAAAGTCAAAGTACGGCATCTCAAGGACTTTTAAGGTTCTTGCAGATCTTTTCTTTATCTGGTTCCTGAAAAAGTTTATGCAGAAGCCAATTCACTTTTTCGGAATACTTGGATTGGTTCTCTTCTTCGCAGGTTTAATTCCGTTTCTCTACTTAGTTGGACTTAAACTGACAGGGCACTCAATCGGAGGAAGACCCCTTTTAATTATCTCTGTTCTTTTCATTCTTTCCGGAATCCAGATGTTTACGACAGGTATCATCAGCGAAATCCTGATGAGAATTTATTTTGAATCTCAGGACAAGAAACCTTACGTTGTTGGGAGAGTTGTGAATCTTGAAGAAGAATAGTCTATTTTTGCCTACGTTTATACTGATTGTTTTCGGTTACTTTCTGTATAGGTTTGATGTCTTCAGTAAGCTGAAAGAGATATTTGAGAATCTTGATCCAGTTTATTTGATTTTCTCTCTTTTCTTCTATCTTTTCACCTACATCTTCAGGGCTAAAAGGTTCAATATTATCTTTTCATCTATTTCCACCCCGGATCTTGCAGCTGTTATGGGAGTTCATACCTTTTTTAACAATGTTCTCCCTTTCAGGTCAGGAGAAGCCTCTTTCCCGATAATTCTCAAAAAACTTTTTAGAGTCGATGCAACAATCTCCTCAGTAGCTCTTCTCTTTGTAAGGATACTGGATCTCATTGTTCTTTCCTTATTCTTTCTTGTTTCTGTTCTCTTCGTTGCTATTGGAAATAAAGAGCTTCTCTGGATTCCAATTATCACCATTTCTATACTTTTTGTTCTTCTTTACCTGGGACTTAAATTACTTAAAAGGTTTCGTAATCGTTTCTTTATCGTTGGAACTGTTTTTTCCTTTGTTCAGAGTTTTATTTCGTTTAAATCTGTTGGAAAAATCTTTTTCTACTCTTTTCTGACATGGCTATTCAAGTTTGTTTCCTTCTTCTTCATTCTCAAAGCAGGAAAAATAGATCTCAATTTCTTTAAAACTGTTTTTGTTTCAACCTTTGGAGAAGTAACAACAATTTTGCCAATTCATAGCTTTGGAGGATTTGGAACTTACGAAGCAGGACTTGTTGGGGGATTCTCACTAATAGGAGTTAAAGTCGATTATGCTTTAACGGTTGCTTTTTATTTCCACATTCTCCTTCTTTTAATGTCTGGTATTCTGGCACTTATTGGATGGTTCTACCTTTCAAAAAGGTTAAAGAGAACATAAATTAAAATGCAGGTTAACCTTGGGAGAGAAGAGAAATGAACACTATTAAAGACTATTTACCCCATTATACTGTCAGAGACTATTTCCAGTGGGAAGGGGACTGGGAACTTATAGAGGGTATTCCGTATGCTATGGCACCTTCTCCACTCTGGAAGCATCAAAGGGTAATGAGTATTCTGGTAAGACAGATAGAGGGACAGCTTGAGAACTGTCCAGAAGGCTGCTTTGTCTGTCAGGAAGTTGACTGGATAATTAACGAAGATACGGTTGTAAGGCCGGATGTTGTGGTTGTGTGCAAAAGAGTAGAAGAGTACCTCAAGTCACCGCCGGAAGTCATTTTTGAGATTGTTTCAAAGTCAACAGCTTTTAAGGACGAAAACTTAAAGTTCAGTCTCTATGAGAGAGAAAAAGTTAAATATTATGCGATTGTATATCCGGATTTAAAAAAGATGAGAGTATTTAAACTTGAAAAGAACAAATACGAGAAAGTTTTCGACGATGAAACTGGAAGTTTTCTCTTCAGGTAACGTGTAGTTTTTCAATAGATCTTGGGAAGATCTGGAAGAAAATTTAATGAAGCAGATGAGGAATAGGTCGGTAGAGAAAAAACTTGAATTTTATATGGATACTTTTAAGACCGTTGTTTATCTTCTTATAGCTACTGGAGGTGGAACAGTTGGATTAATGTTGAAAACGGATAACCCTGTGGCTCCTGTTTTTGCTTTAGCTGGATCAATACTTGAAGGTGTATGGGCATATTGGGCTTTTTCGGCATATTTTAAAGCCAAAAAACTTTTAAAGGAGTTGGAAAAGTGATACTTGTATATCTCGCTGCAATAATTCTCTTTCTAGTCCTGTTCATTTTTGGAATCGTAATGATTAAGGAAACGAAAACTGCATAAACTTTAAAATCCTTTCAACTGTTTCATCTGGGGTAAGGATATCAGTTCTTACAACAATATCCGCCTTTTCGTAAAAGGGGATTCTCCTTTCAAAGAGCTCTCTTACCTTTTCTTTTCCAGCTGCCACAAGCGGTCTATTACTATCCTTGGAAATTCTTTTCCATAACTTTTCAAAATCTGCTTTCAAGTAAATAGAAGTACCATTCTTGTTTATTAGCTCCATGTTATCTTTGTAAGCAGGAGCTCCACCTCCAGTTGATACTACCAAACTTTCAGTCTTTGAAAGTAAACCTATAAGAGTTTCTCTCTCTATTTCTCTGAACTTCTCCTCTCCTGAGCTTGAAAATATCTCAGGAATGGACAATCCCGTTTTTCGAACAATCTCTTCATCAAGATCAAGAAATGGAACTTCCAACCTTTCTGAAAGTAGTTTTCCTATTGTTGACTTTCCACTTCCCATAAAACCCAATAAAACTATCTTCAATCTCACCTCACAGGAACTGCAAAGATTGGCTTATAACCATTCTCTAAAAGACTAAATAACACTATCAACATAAGAGAGGAAAGTTTCAGCCGTCTCATAGTTTTTTATTCCTTCTATCTCCCAGGTTCTGTATCCTATTACTTCCTTACCAAGTTTAAGAGCATGTCCTATTTCACTTAAAGTTCCGTAACTTCCACCAACTGCAACGATAATGTCTGAACTTGAAATCACCAGTACATTTCTCGCCTGTCCCATTCCTGTTGGTATCTTTATATCGATATATGGATTTGAAAAGGTTTCATATCCAGGGAGAATACCAACAGTTAAACCTCCCCCCTTTTTAGCACCTTTTGCTCCAGCTTCCATAACTCCAAAAAGCCCACCGCAGACAAGAACATAACCTTTCTTGGCTATTAAGTAACCCACTTCTTCTGCAACTTTGTAGAGCTCAGAATCCTTCTGAACCTTTCCATCTCCGATCAGGGAAATAGACCGCACTTCTACTTTCTTCCTCCTCTTAAGTATTCAACGAGAGGTTCTTTTATTTCTACAAGTCCCAGTTCTGTAATTTCCATGAGATGCAGTTTTGTATCGTGTCCACAGAGCCTGCAACCATCAATCCTGAAAAGCCTCAGTATATCTCCAAGTTCTTTTTTAAAAGCTCTTGCTCTACTTGGAGAGAGAAGAATCTCCTTTGAAAGAACCATCGTACAGTCAACAATATGTCCTACAGCATATCCACCAGCAGCCTCCGCTGAGAGCTCATCATGTCCACTTCTCTTCTGAGAAACGAAAATTGCAGTCTGGTACCACTTTTTCATAAAGTTGAAGAATGCCCTCACGATAGAACGAGCAAGCATCTCTTTGGCTTCGTATAGACCGGTAATGGAATCTATCACCGTTCTGTGACAGTGATAGGTTCTATAGACGTAAGCAAGAGTATCAAGCATCGTTGGAATGTCATCCCTTAATCTTGAATTGCTGGCAGCGTCTATGAGGATAATGTTATCTTCAATCTCTTCAAAATCTATTCCCATTGCAGTTGCTCTCTGCTTTAAACCAGCTGCAACAAAAGCTGCAGGACTTTCAACAGTGATAAAGCAAACCTTCTGCCCAAGGGAAGCCTGTTTAACTGTAAACTGCTCAGCTATCAAACTTTTGCCGGTATCTGGCATTCCTGTAAGGTTTACAACTGCATACTCCGGAATTCCACCAAGAGGTTTCTTTACAGGCTTTCCATCCTCCCATTCAACTTTAAAGAAGAGTTCATCAAGTCCCTTTACTCCTGTTGAAACCCCTTTGAGTTCAGGAGCTTTTTTTATGGCTTCACCAAGGATGTAAACGTTATCTTTCATTACCTGCGGTTGTCTATCCTGAAACTGATAATCTGCCATCTCTCCCTCCCACAAACGTTTTTTAAGCTCTTAGTAAAGAAGCACCCCAACTTAGAAGTTCTTCTGTTCTCTTAACCTCAGAAGTCTCTGCATATACTCTGAAAACAGGTTCTGTGCCTGAAGGTCTGAATAAAAGCCAGGAGTCATCTTCAAAAATGATCTTTAGACCATCTATCGTTAAAACTTTCTGAACTTTTAGTTCTTCCCATTTTTCGGGAGGATTCTGCTTAAGCCTTTCCAGGGCTTCCCTTTCTCTCTCCGTAACGGGTAGGTCTATTCTCTTGTAATAGGCAGTTCCAAACTCGTTAAAGAGATCTTCAACCAGCTCAGAAACTTTTTTCCCTTCTGCTATCATTTTTTCCACAATTAAAAGTCCCATCAAAAGTCCATCTCTTTCGGGGAGGTATTCCATCAGAGCATATCCACCACTCTCTTCTCCTCCAAAGAGAACTTTCCTTTCCATCGCAACTTCAGAAATGTTTTTAAATCCCACAGGAGTTTCTATCAACTCCAATCCCTCTTTCCTGCATATTCTGTCCACCAGATAACCTGTGGAAACCGTTTTTACAACCACACCGTCTCTTTTACCTTTATTCCTGACTATGTGGAGAAGTAAAAGAGCATAAATTATCTGAGAAGTTACAAGTCGCCCGTTTTCATCAACTATTCCAACTCTATCTCCATCACCATCGTTGGCTATACCAATGTCAGCCTTTACAGCTCTCACTTTTTCCATAAGACCTGTTATGTTCTTCTCAACAATCGGTTCAGGATGCTTTCCACCAAAAAGAGGGTCTCTGTAGGCGTGAATTTCCGTAACATTAACCTTCGTTCCCTCAAGAGCTCTGAACATGAGTCCCTGTTGAGCTCCATACATTGGATCGTGAACAATGGTAATTTCTTTCTCTTTGAAAAGAGATAGCTCCAGCTGGTTCCTCACTCCCTCAATGTAAGGGGTGGTAATGTCTTCTTCCCTGTACTCTCCTTTCGGAGCTTCTATATTCTCTACTTCTGGTAGTTTCTCCTCAATTTTCTTTGTGAATTCCGTTCTTGCTGCACCACCAAAGGACTCTTTTACCTTGTAGCCGTTGTATTTTCCGTAGTTATGGGAGGCAGTTATTACTATTCCGTTGTCAAAATTTCCATACTTTGTCATAAACGAAACAGCCGGTGTTGGAGAGAAACCTTTTGAAAGAACAACTTCAAATCCCATTCCTGCTAAGATCTCAGCAACGAACTTTCCATACTCCTCAGAGAGAAATCTCAAATCGTAACCAACAACAACTTTTTTAGCCCCTTCTTCTTTTAAAACTTTTCCGTGAGCAAGAGTGACCTTTTTTAAGTTGTCAAAAGTAAAGTCCCTGGAAATTATGCCCCTCCACCCATCAGTTCCGAACTTAATCATCGATTCCTCCTTGGTTTTAGAATTGGGTATCTGTAAGTATTATAATAGCTGATCCGGAAAGATTGGAAGAAAAGAACTATACTTTTTATCCACTTCTTCCGTATAAATCCTCTTTTTTGCGTCTTTGTAAACAACAAGAGGAGATTCCACAATAATTCCCTTTCCACTACTTTTCCTTCCCTCTAAAAGAAAGAGGTTTGCTTCTTTGCCGGGTTCTGGATGAATAAATCTCAATCTCTTTGGTTCAAGTTTTTTCTCCCTCATCAGAGAGATTGCATCAACAAATCTCTGAACAGGAAGAAGTATGTAGAACCTGCCTTTATTTTTCAGTAGATAGGACGCTGCCTCAATGAAATCCTCTAACTTAGCAGTTATCTCCTGTCTTGCTATTGCTCTGTAGTTCTTCTCAGCAATATTTCCCCTTCCCGCCTCAATAAAGGGGGGATTTGTTATAACAACGTCAAACTCTCCCGATTTGAAAACCTTTTTTACTTCTTTTACATTCAAATGCAGAGCAGAAAACCTTTCAGAAACTCCATTAATTTCAGCGTTTTTCTCTGAAATCTCTATGTTCTCTTCAAGCACATCTATAGCGTAAGCTTTGATCCTCAAATACTTCTTCAGGAGAAGAATAGGAATTACACCACAACCCGTTCCTAAGTCTATTATTCTTTCACTGCCTTTCAGTTTAACAAAATCTGCAAGCAGAAACGTGTCCGTTCCAAAACGAAAACCATCCTTTCGTTGAATAAAGCAAGTCTGCTCATTTAAGAAAGTTGAAACGTCGTAAAGCTCATTATCAATCACTTTCTTTTCTTCCTCAGCCACACAGCTTGTTCTTTAAAGAAAGAATGTATCTCTTAATCTGCTCTATCCATCTCAGGAAATCATCGGTATCGTCAAAGTAATAGTTTGCAACGTCTCCAACAACATGCTCAAAGTCGGCTGGTCTATTCTTCAGGAAGTCTTCTATCTCTAAAAGGAGCGTCTTTGTATTTTCGCAATCAGTAATCTCCTCTCTTACTATGTCCCATTCAGACTTTCCTTCTTCTACACCGTAAGCCAAGGAAGAAAGTAGAGAATAAAAAGAAGGGTATCTCTCCTCAAAGAGCTTTTCCTTCTCGAAATCCACCATTTCCTCCCCTGCTAAATAGTGGTTACCTGTTGATTTCATAGTGGTAAATCTCTAATTTCCATAATGTCCTAAACACTTCAGGAGGAAATTATGGCACAGTTTATAGATAGAGCAAAGATATTTGTTCAGGGTGGACACGGTGGGAATGGCTGTGTTGCATTTAGAAGAGAAAAGTTTGTTCCCAAAGGGGGTCCTTCCGGCGGAAACGGTGGAAAAGGAGGAGATGTTATTTTAGAAGCAGACAGGAATGTTCACACACTTCTTGACTTCAAATACAAGCGTCACTACAAAGCCGAAAGGGGAAGACACGGAGAGGGAAACAAGAGAACAGGAAGAAGCGGAGATGATTTAATAATAAAAGTTCCTGTTGGAACAGTTGTCAGGGATGCTGAAACAGGAGAGGTTCTTGGTGATCTGACTGAGCATGGACAAAGGCTTGTAGTTGCAAAAGGTGGAAGAGGTGGAAGAGGAAATGCAGAATTTGCAACTCCAACAAGAAGAGCTCCCGACTTTGCAGAGCCCGGCGAACCTGGAGAAGAGAGGTGGATTGAGCTTGAACTAAAACTCCTTGCAGATGTTGGACTTGTTGGATTTCCAAATGCTGGAAAATCAACGTTCCTCTCAAGGGTTACAGCGGCAAGACCAGAAATTGCAGACTACCCATTTACAACTCTTAGACCTATTCTCGGCGTTGCTAAGGTCGGAGATTTCTCTTTTGTTATTGCAGACATTCCAGGACTGATAGAGGGAGCTCACGCAGGAAAAGGTCTGGGACATGAGTTTTTGAGACACGTCGAAAGAACAAAACTTCTCTTACATCTTATAGACCTTACAGATCTAACAAGAGATCCAGAAGAAGCCTTTGAGAAGATTAACAAGGAGCTGGAGCTCTACTCTCCTGAACTTGCGAAGAAACCACAGATAGTTGTAGGAACGAAAATCGACGCCCTTGTAGATAGGAGTAAAATAGAAGAGCTGAAGGAATACTTTGAGGAGAAAGGTTATCCTTTCTTTGCAGTTTCAGCAGTAACCGGTGAAGGAATGGATGAACTCATGTGGTTTGTTGCAAAAAAGTTAAAGGAACTGGAAGTTGAAGATGTTGAGTAATGTTAAAAGGATTGTAGTAAAGGTAGGTTCACAACTCCTTTCAGGAAAAGAAGGAATAGACAGAAATTTCATTAAAGAGCTTACCAGACAAATTTCAACCCTCACTAAAAGCGGAAAAGAAGTTGTCCTGGTAAGTTCCGGTGCTGTCCTCGCAGGGATAAAGGCATTGAAACTTAACAGAAAGCCCTTTTCCCTTCAGGAAAAACAGGCTCTTTCAGCCATTGGACAACCCTACTTGATGGCAGAATACAGGGAAGCCTTCAAAAGCTATGGAATTGAAATTGCCCAGGTTCTCCTGACGGCAGAAGACTTGCGGTCAAAAGAGCGATTTATAAACGCTAAAAACACATTAAATGCCCTTATGAAATTTGGAACTGTCCCAATAGTCAACGAGAATGACACCGTTTCTGTAGAGGAGATAAAGATCGGAGACAACGACAATCTCTCTGCTCACGTCTCTGTGGTTTTCGACGCAGATCTTCTAATAATGCTCACTGTAACAAACGGTCTTTACGACAGAGATCCAAATAAATATCCCGATGCAAAACTGATTCCTGTCGTTGAAAATCTGGAAGAGCTTAAAAAAATCTGTGATTTCTCAGGAAAGACCAGTTTTGGTACAGGTGGAATGTGGACAAAGGTTGAAGCAGCAACCAAGGCTTCTAAAAGAGGAATTCCAGTCATAATAGCCGGCGGTAAGGAGAAAGACGTTATCTTGAGAATTCTCAAAGGAGAAAAAATTGGAACCTTTTTCATGCCTGCAAAGAAGTTAAAAGCTAAGAGCTACAGAATCCTATACCTGATGAAACCAACAGGCAAACTCTACATAGACGAAGGAGCTGTTAAGGCAATAGTTGAAAACGGTAAAAGTCTCCTTCCAAAGGGAGTAAAAAGAGTGGAAGGAGAATTCAGGAAAGGAGATGCTGTAGAAATCTTTGATACTTACGGCAATCTCATTGGAAGAGGAATAGTAAGGTGCAGTTCAGATGAGATTGTTTCTTTTAGGAAAACATGTGTTCATAGGGATGATCTGGTAATTTTGAAGGAATGACAATCAAAAAGGTTCTGAACATTTGATATAGGAGATTATCTCCGCCAGAAAATCAAGGAAGAGAAAGAGCTTTAAGAAGTTCTCCTTCGTTCCAAACCCAACCGCCACACCGTGCTGGATTGCATGGCGGTTTAGATCTCCCTCTCTGTAGTCAACAAACCTCACCCAGTCAAGAAACTTAGGGATCTCACCCTTACCGAAAATATTTTCAATTATGAGTTTCATCGCATATTGAATCGTTACAAACTTCCTGTTCCTTTTCCTGATTAAACTTTCAAGATCCGCTTCAATCACGTTACCTTTAACAAAGGTATCCCATATAACCCCTTCAGTCTGTGGAAACAGACCGTAAATTCCAAGCTCAAGACAGTTAAGCCGATAAGCTCTTAGGATGTCTCTCAATAATTTTTCCCGTTTTCTGAAAGCTTCCAGTTTAAGCCAGCTTTCAAGTCTTGAGCTCAAGAATTTTTCATCCGCTCTCTCTGATATCCAGATTGAGAACTCCTCAGGCTTTCCGGGGAACTCCCGAAAGATGTCAGAAGGAACTATCCAGTCAAGCAAAAAGAGTTCCCTTAAGAATCCTCTATCTCCCGCTTCCAGCAAATATCTTACAGAAGCTTTTTTAATGACATCCTCAAACTGAGACCGCCAGTCAGACAGTTTCCCTTCCCACTCTTTTTCAGTTTTAGATAATCTCTTTTTTCTGAAGGCTTTTCTCAGAGCACTGTAGATGTTCTTTGCTTCTCCCGGAGAGAAGAATTCGTCAAGCTGGTTCTCTCTAACTATTCTGTATATTATCCTTTCCTGCTCTTCCTTTGGTATTTTCTTGACTTCCCCTCTTTTCAGTTTCCCTTCAGACAGAAGTTCTATAAGTTTAAAGAAAAACTCCCTCGCACTCCCCTCCCTCTCCGCTTCTGATAGTATCTCTTCTGAAACCTTGAAATTCATCATCTGTCCAGAACATGCTTTGGAAGAACAAAGCAGATAAACTCTCCTTTAAAAACCTCTTCATCTTCTCTTTTTACAACAACATCAACGATTCTCTTCTTTCCTTCCTCTGAAACAACCTTTGCTATGGCAAGAACTTTTTCTCCAACTTTTACAGGTTTTAAGAATCTTACGTTTGCTCCACCGAGAACAACATTAGGATGATTAACAGCCAACATTGCCGCATAATCCGCCTGCCCAAAGATGAATCCGCCGTGAACAAGTCCCCTTTCATCTGCTGCCATTTCCTCTGTTGTCTCAAGCTCTACCTCAGCGTAGTTTTCTTCTATCTTTACAGGTTTTCCACACAACCTCTGATCGATTTTCTCATGGGTTCTGATTTCCATTACGCCTCCTATTTACAGTTTTCCACACAGAACTTCTCAGGATAAAGCTTACCTCCACACGATACAAAGCAATTATCATAGATCCTCTGACATCCACAATTACTGAGACACTTTAAGGACAATCTATTAACCAGTCTGTCAAGATCTGGCTTAACTGGTCTTACAGGCTTCCGGGGCTTTTCTCTTTCCATAGCATTTAGTTCTTTTTCTAAATCCTTTTTTCTGCGACAGGCATATTTATCGTGATCCTTATTACAGACCTTTTTGAAGAAGAGATAATCCCGATAGATTTTCCTATATCTGTCATTCCATGAAGATAGTTCTTCACTGTAAGCGCGACACTCCTCAGCATAGGCTTTTAGTTCCACGTTGTATGACTTGAGGAGCTCCTGATAGAGCTTTGTTGCGCTATTATAGGCTTCTTTCAGACACTCATTGTAAAACTTTTTACAATTCATCTGGCACTTA
>OFBU01000101.1_pt1 | contig 11830 bp, 17 predicted proteins | sample 1520681 | NCBI WGS metagenome assembly OFBU01 (sample SAMEA3696450, study PRJEB22514) | metagenome | biome: water; feature: marine; material: hydrothermal vent | place: Pacific Ocean | collected 2014-08-16 | depth 1514 m
TATTTTTAATTCTTTTTTAATTCAACTTTTGTATACTCATAAAAATTAACTTTTAAGGAGCGGAAATGAAAAAATTAGTATTAGCTATTAGTGCGAGTTTATTAATAGCCGGAAATTTAAATTTAAAAACGGATAATTCTCCAATTCACAGAATAGCACCTAATCAAAACAACTTAATTTTATCTTACTCTTCAATAGTCCAACAAGTGGTCCCAAGCGTAGTAAACATTTCAACAGAAAAAATCGTAAAAACAAAAATTCCTCCTGCATTTAGAAAATTTTTTGAAGATCCTTTCTTTAAAAGATTTTTCGGACCGTTCGGAGAAATTCCAAAAGACAAAGAACACAAAGAATTTGCTTTAGGTAGCGGTGTAATTGTTTCTAAAAACGGGTATATCGTAACTAATAACCACGTAGTATCCGGTGCTACTAAAATTATAGTAAAACTGCATGACGGCAGAAAATATACAGCAAAACTTATAGGAACGGATCCTAAAACGGATATTGCAATTATAAAAATTGATGCCCAAAATTTAAAACCTATAACATTTGTCGATTCAAAAAAAATAAAAGTCGGAGATATTGTCTTAGCTATAGGTAATCCGTTCGGACTAGGGGAGACGGTAACACAAGGGATTATTAGCGGGCTTAACAGAACTTCTATAGGACTTAATGATTACGAAAACTTTATTCAAACGGATGCGGCTATAAATCCGGGAAATAGCGGAGGGGCACTTGTTGATTTAAAAGGCAGGTTAATAGGAATAAACTCAGCAATTATAAGTAAAAGCGGAGGAAATAATGGTATAGGATTTGCAATCCCTAGCAATATGGTTAAATTCGTAATCACTTCATTAGTTAAAAACGGAAAAGTTACAAGAGGATATTTAGGGGTAATGATAAGCAATATCGATTCTTCAAAAGCCAAACTATACGGAATTGATTATGGGGTATTAATCAATAAAGTTGAGCCGAACTCCGCCGCAAGCAAAGCGGGATTAAAACCGGGAGACATTATTGTGGAAGTAAACGGAGAAAAAGTAAATAACGCAGGAGAGCTTAGAAATAAAATAGCATTTGCAGGAGCAAACGCTAAAGTTACCCTTAAGGTATATAGAAATGGAAAATATGTAACGCTTACAGCTAAGCTAAAAGCTCTTAAAGCTAAAAAAGAAAAAATTGAAAATATAAAACTGCTTGAAGGAGTGACGCTAAAAGAAAATAAAAACGAAGTAATAATTGAAAAGGTAGCACCAAACAGTTATGCGGCTATAATAGGATTAGAAAAAGGTGATGTAATACTAAAAGTAAAAACACTCAAAACCGGAAAATGGATAAAAGTTACATCAATTGAAGAGCTTAAAAAACTATTAAAAGATTTAGATAAAGGTGATGCATTAATCGAAATTAAAAGAGACAATTCCATATTTATAATCCAAATGTAAGAAATATAATGAAAATTTTATTAGCTCCAAGCGAGAGAAAAACATTAGGAGGAGACAATCCTCCTATTTCTAAAAGCTCATTTTGCTTTGAAGAAATTTATGATAAAAGAATTGAAGCAATAAAAAAATATGATGAATTTTTACAAACTACAAATGACATAAAAAATTTCGGCATTGACAAATCCTCCGTTTTTAAAAGAAATACTAAAAAAGCGATTTTAAGATACAGCGGTGTTGCGTTTGATTATTTAAAATACGAAGATCTTGACATTTCTTCTAAAGAATGGATTGACAAAAACGTATTTATTTTTTCTAACCTATTTGGGGTAATAAAAGCGGGAGATTTTATACCTCACTATACCCTAAAACAAGGTGCAAAACCGGCTTTTGACATATACGCTTATTATAAAAATGTGTTTACTCCTATTTTAGAAGAAATAAATAAAAAAGAATTATTTATAGACCTAAGGGCTAAATTTTATGAAAAAATCTATAAACCTAAAAACGCCTTAACTTTTAAATTCATAAAAAACGGCAAAATTGTTAGTCATTTTGCCAAAGCTTACAGAGGAAAACTCACTGCCGCCATAGCAAAATATAAACCATCAAACCTAGATGAGGTATTAAAAATCCCGTTTGAAGGTATTAAAGTTAAAGAAATAATAAATAAAAAAGGAGTTTTAGAAATTATCTGCGAAATTGATTAAACATCAAAATCATCAAGCCCTTCAAAATCGTCAAATCCTCCCTCAAAATCGTTATCATTAACTTCTTCCTCATAACTTTCGAAATATTCACTATCCATTACGTCTTGCTCAATATTTGAAACATCATCTATTTTAGAATCTATCTCTTTTAGTTTTGCATCTATTTCATCAAGCTTGGTATCTATTTCACTTATATCATTTTGTAAAACCTCATTTATCTGATGATCATCCAGCCCGATATTTTCTCCGAAGTCTTTAGGAGTTACATTATGATTAAATAATAAATTATAAAGCCCCATACCGGCAAAAGCTCCCGTTAAACTACCTAAAAAACTGCTCCCGAAAGTATTGGTATTAGTAGCTTGAGTTTTTTCGTTATTTGATTTAAAATCATTACTTGAAAAATTTTTATCTTCAAGTTTTGCAACTCTTTTATCAATTTCATCTACTTTTAGAGTAAGTTTTTCAATCAACATTCCCATTTTTTTAAGTGTATTTTCAATATTTTGAGTATCCATTTTCACTCCTTGTTTATTTTTCATCCGGACAATTTTCTCTACGTTCAAATGGTCGGGTTCGCTATGCTCACTTTTCATTTTTCACTTTCTCTTTCTTCCTTACATTGCCCGGAACCCGGAACTTGGCTACTTGGAACTTTCAACCTTAACCCCTTTTTTATTAGCTACTGTTTCTATTACATAAAAAAACTTAGGATTCAAATCATTATAAAAAAGCTTAATTTTTGCTTCTTGATAAAGTTTTTTCTCAAATACTTCAATAACTTTACCTACTAAAACACCTTGATAAAATACTCCGTCAAGCCCGCTTGTTATAACAATATCACCGATTTTAACAGGCTTAAATTTCGGAATATATTTTACAGTATTTATTTTACCATAAAATATACCCGGAATTTTATTTTTTCCTATATAAACGGTATAAGAAGTTTTTTCATTTGAATTTAAAAGTGCTAAAGAGTAATTTGAATAATGCTTAATAGCAATTCCGGCCGCTAAATTATTATAAACTAGTCCTCTTGGAATTGTAAAAGGTTTGTCATAATTTATATAAACTTGTGTAAAATCTGGAAGTGCGGCATATGAAATAACCTGAGTAAATACGACATTTGGAAATTTTACTTTTTTAAAATATTTAAGATCTTTACACGTTGCGTATTTAACGGCAATTTTTTGGATTTCATCTTTTAAGAATTTATTTTCTTCAAGCAAATTTTTAAGTGTATTTTTTGCTCTATATATTCATTATATGTTTCTTTAACTGAAGTTACAAAAGAAGAAAAAGAGTTTTTTAAAGAGTTCGCACTCTCAAGTGTATATTTTTTAACTACGGGAATTTGAAAAATCCCGATTATTAAAAGAGCTAAATAAACTAATAACCGTCTACTCATCAAGCGTTGCTAAAATTTCTATTTCATCTAAAACTTTTCCGGTTCCTCTAGCAACCGCTAAAAGAGGCTCTTCTGCAATATATACCGGAAGTAAAACTAAATCGCTTAAATATTTATCAAGTCCTTTAAGCAAAGCTCCTCCACCTGTTAAAACGATACCATTTTCAACAATATCCCCTGCAAGATCAGCCGGAGTTTCTTCAAGCACTTGTTTTACAGCCTCACCTATTTCTTTAACAGGCTCTTTAAGAGCTTCTCTAATATCTTCGCTAGTTACTGTAATAGTTTCAAGCAGTCCTGAAATTCTGTTTTTACCTTGCACTTGCATTTTAAGCTCTTCATCCAATTTAACGGCACTTCCTATTTCCATTTTAATCTCTTCTGCTGCTCTTTCTCCTATTATTAGATTATATTTTTTGTTTATATAATCAACTATTGCTCTATCAAATTTATCTCCCGCAACTCTTATAGATTTACTAACCACAAGGCCACCAAGAGATATTACTCCAATCTCCGTCGTTCCCCCTCCTATATCAATTACCATACTACCTTGCGGGTCTTTAATCGGAAGTCCTGCCCCAATTGCCGCAGCCATTGGCTCTTCTATTAAATATACTTCTCTAGCTCCGGCACTCATAGCGGATTCTTTAACCGCTTTTCTCTCAACTTGAGTTAATCCGTAAGGCACACATATTACGATTCTCGGACGAATCAAACCTTTTCTATTATGCACTTTTTGAATAAAATATCTTATCATCTCTTCCGTTACGCTAAAATCCGCAATAACCCCGTTTTTCATAGGACGAATCGCTACTATGTTTTTAGGAGTTTTCCCAACCATTTCTTTTGCGGCTTTTCCTACTGCTAAAACTCTTTTTTTATGCTTATCATCTTTTATGGCTACAACGCTTGGCTCATTTATTACAATTCCCTTACCTTTAATACTTACAAGTGTATTTGCAGTTCCTAAATCAATTGCTAAATCACTACTAAAAAATCCTAAAATTTTATTAAACATTATTCATCCTTTTTTATTAAAATAGGCTCGGCTTTTTTTTCTATTACATCTTTTGTAATTATAATTTTATAACCATTGTATTCTGGTAAATTAAACATAATATCAACCATTGCTTCTTCTAAAATAGCCCTAAGACCTCTTGCTCCCGTTTTTCTTTCAATTGCTTTATCGGCAATAGCTTGAAGAGTTTCTTTTTCAAATTCAAGCTCTACATCATCAAGCTTAAATAATGCCTGATACTGCTTAATTAATGCATCTTTAGGTTCGGTTAAAACTCTTATTAAATCATCCCTATCAAGCTCTCTTAATGTAGCAATTACCGGAAGTCTTCCTATTAACTCCGGAATTAGTCCGTATTTTACCAAGTCTTCTGGTTCTACTAAAGCATATATATCATCTTTTGTAAGTTTTTCTTTTGTTTTGCCTAAAAATCCGACAGTCGCTCCCTCAAGTCTTCTTTGAATTATCTCTTCAAGCCCATCAAACGCACCTCCGCATATAAATAAAATATTTGTAGTATCGATTTGAATAAATTCTTGATTTGGATGTTTTCTTCCGCCTTGCGGAGGAACGTTTACAATTGAGCCTTCTATTATTTTTAAAAGTGCTTGTTGAACACCCTCACCGCTTACATCTCTAGTGATGGATCTATTTTCTGATAGTCTGCTTATTTTATCTATTTCGTCTATAAATATAATTCCTCTTTGTGCTTTTTCTAAATTATAATCCGCCGCTTGAATTAACTTTAAAAGCACATTTTCAACATCTTCGCCTACATATCCGGCTTCTGTTAAAGACGTAGCATCCGCAATTGCTAAAGGCACATCAAGTAATTTTGCAAGTGTTCTTGCTATTAATGTTTTACCGCTTCCTGTAGGTCCTATCATTAAAATATTTGATTTTTGAATCTCAACATCACTTTTTGCCCCAAAAAGTATTCTTTTATAATGGTTATAAACCGCAACGCTAATTATTTTTTTAGCTCTTTCCTGCCCTATTACATATTCATCAAGATAAGCTTTTATAGCTTTTGGCGGTAATAATTTAAAATCTATACTGCTTGAATCTTTTTCTTCTTTACCTTGAGCACCCATTATTATTTCATAAGCCGTTAAAACACAATTTTTACAAATAAAAGCGGCATCATCAGGTGCCGCTAATAACGGATTGTCTTCCGTTTCTATACTTCCGCAAAAACTACACTTTTCTATCATATGGTATTCCCCTTTTAGAATTTAAAACAAATTTGCATAAATGTTTTACATATTCGTTATTATTTTCATTTAAAATTTTTAATGCCGTCTCTTTTAATGGATTGCCTCTTTCAAATAGCTCTTTATAAGCCTTTTTTATTTCATCTATATCATTTCTATTCTGAAATCTTCTTCTAAGTCCTGTGAGATTAAGTCCTCTAATTTTTGCTCTATTACCCTCAGCTAATGTAAATGGCGGAATATCCTGAGCTACCGCACTTGCTCCTGCTATCATTGCATAAGTGCCGATTTTTACAAATTGATGAATCGGCGTCATACCACCAATTACTACATAATCTTCCAATACCACATGACCTGCAAGAGTAGCTGCATTTGCTAAAATACAGTTATTTCCTATAATTACATCATGGGCAATATGGACATATCCCATTAAAAGATTGTTATCCCCGATTTTTGTAACTCCTCCGCCGCCTTCAGTTCCGGGATTAATTAGAGTAAATTCACGGATTTTATTATTATTACCTATAATAAGCTGCGTTTTTTCTCCGTGATACTTTAAATCCTGCGGCTCACTACCTACTACGGCATGAGAGTAGATGTGGTTATTATCTCCTATTGTTGTATATCCGGTAATTACGGCATATGGCTCTATTATATTATTATCTCCTATAACTACATTTTCATCAATAATCACGCCTTCGCCAATCTTGCAGTTTTTACCTATTTTGCCTTTTATTATCGCTTTCATTTATTCTCCATTTGTAATCATTTACTAATAAATTATTCCTTCAACCTTCAACCCTCTCCCTTCAACCTTCTTCCTTCTCCCTTCAACCTTCTTCCTTCTCCCTTCAACCTTATTTATCCATTATCATAGCTTTAAGTTCCGCTTCGCTTGCAAGCTCACCATCAACATACGCTTCACCTTTAAGTTGCCAAATTTTCCCTCTGTGTTTAATAGTATAAACTTTATAAACTAATTTATCCCCCGGTCTTACCGGTTTTCTGAATTTTGCTTTGTCTATGCTCATAAAATATACCACTTTATCTTTTAATTCATCTTTATCCATTACGGTAAAAGGTAAAATAGCACCCGTTTGGGCCATCCCTTCAATAATTAAAACTCCCGGATATATAGGATGAGATGGAAAATGTCCTTGAAAAACTTGATTAGTAATTGAAATATTTAAATACCCCTCTACAAACTCGCCCTCTTTAACTTCGGTAATTCTGTCTACTAATAAAAAAGGGTATCTATGAGGAATCATTTCTTGAATCTGTTCTACATCAAATACCATTTTTTTCCTTTTTTATTAAAATTTTATCAAAATTTCTCTTACATCAGGATAAATTTTAGCCTCAATATCTATTTCGTATTTGTAATTTAAAAAACTATCCACCACAATTATAGGAGAGAGGGAATAAAACGTATTGGTTATAGCCTCTCTAACTTTTAATTCTTCTTTGATACTAACGGGTAAAGATAAAAGCTCTTTAACGTTTCGATATTTTTTATTTAAAATTTTATTAAATTTATTTATCGTAATAAAAATAATCTGCATTCTGTTAAAATATCCCACCTCATCTTTTATAAATTCAATTACTCCACGAGCAGGTCTTTGCAAATATGAATAAAATAAAATATAGCTATCTATAACTTCCCACTTTTCACTTTTCACTTTACACTTTACACTTCCTCGAAGTAGTCTATAATTTAAAAAATTCTCTTTAATTATTTTATAGCCGATGTTTTTTTCTTCAAGTTCAATTCGTTTTTCATAAAGGTCTAATTTTTCTTCTATGCTTGATGGAAGTATTTGTTTTGTTAGGGGAGAGATTAATTCATCTATAATTTGCTGATTTTGCTTTTGTTTTACAATTGCATACAAACAGCCGCAATAATCTTGTCTGTAGAGTTGATAATCTTTTGCAAATTTTTGCTGGGCCTGTGTGCCTTTATTTTTTCTAAAATCAAAAACTTTAAATTCCACTTTGTATTTTTCTTTAATTTTTTTAGCTAAAGACTGTAATTGCTCTTTTGATTTTTTAGGAGACATAAGAAGTGAGGTGGTAATTGTTTTTTTATTCATTTTTTTTGCAAACTCTGCGGTTTTAGTTAAAGAATGCTCAAAACATACTAAACACCTTTTACCCTTTTCAGGCTCATCTTCTTTTCCTCTAACGGCATTTAACCACGATATATAATCATACTCTCCCTCATAAAATTCAACATCAAGTTTTTTACAAATTCTTTTTGTATCAAGGCTTCTTAATTTAAACTCCAAAAAAGGATGGATATTAGGATCATAAAAATAAGCTATTAATTTTTCTTTCGGATATTCTTCTTTTAAACGTTTTAAAAAATATCCGGCATCCACACTGCAACATAAATGAATAACCAAATTTAGCCTTTTTTGTGATTATAAAAAGCCCTTAGCTTACGCTAGGGCAAGAAAGTTCTACATAAATTTTAAAAGTATTCCCCTCTTCGTTTACGAAAAATCTATGTTTTTTACAAAAATTACCATTCATATAGTTAGCTAATTTCAAAGCTTCAATTTCCGCTTCTTCTTTAGTTTCAAACGTTTTAGGAAATGTTAAATCACTTTTTTTAATACATCCACAGTGTTTTTCCACATCAACTTTATACATTTTCACTCCTTAAGACAAATTTTATCTGAAATATAACAAATTTTTTTGATTTTTCAAATTTTTTTGATATATTAAGCCAAAAAAAGGAAACTGATGACACAAACCCAAAAAGAGATGATGGCACTTGTTGGAGCTTGCACTCAAGAGGCCGGAGATAATTTTTTAATCCCAAGCGAATTAAACGATGAATTTAATAAAATAATTACCGCAAAATTTAATCTGTTTAATGAAGACACACAAGAAAAATATGATTTAATTATCGAAAAAACTCCGGGAGATTTCATTAAAATATATGAAAAATTAACCGAAAAAGGCATTTATATCACAACCGCTGATAGTTTGACTGACAAAGAACTGTTTGCCGACCTTTCAAAGCTTTTTTATATTGTTTTGCCTTATTATTATATAGAAGATAACGGTAAGAGGAAGGCTTTAGTTTTTGCAAGCAAAGAAATTCACCCTACAGCTGATTTAATCAGACACAGAAGTGATTTTGTAAAAGATACACACTATTATCATACCGATATTCATTTAGCAAGTTTCGTGTTACCTAAATACATATTCGAGCAAATTAAAGATGTCATAAGATTATAAAGACCAAAAATGAAAAAATATTTATTAAAACTTTGGCAAGATGATGAAGCAAAAGGAGAAGTTTTTAAAAATATAGGTCTTGGTCTATTTGTAAACGGTGCTTACGGGCTTAGCGATTTAAAAGTGGAATTTTTCAATATAACAGATTTAATAATAGGAATTTTTATTATGATAAGCGGTATAATTATTGAAAGGAGAAATAAATGGGACATTGGATAATTACATCAATAGGAGTAATCACTCTTATACTTGCAGTAATATCTCTTTTAAAACCATCAAAACATGCTAAATAACGCAATTGTTTTAACAGGCGGCATAGGCACGGGAAAAAGCACGGTAGCTTCTTTTTTAAAACTATACGGATATAAAATAATAGATGCCGATGAAATCAGTAAAAACGTTTTTAATAAAAAGCTTGATGAAATAAAAGAGATTTTCGGCACGACGGATAGAAAAGAGCTTAGAAAAATAGTATTTAACAATAAAGAAAAACTTAAACAATTAGAAGATTTGATTTTACCGGATGTTAAAAAAGAAGTTTTAAGTTTATGCGACAAATATGAAAAAGACGGAGTTGCTTATTTTGTAGACTTACCCCTTTTTTTTGAAAAACAAAATTATGATGAATTTAATAAAGTTTTAGTCGTATATGCTCCAAAAGAGATTCAAATTCAAAGAGTAAAAAAAAGAGACAATGCTACTGATGAAGAAGTAAAAGCAATTTTAAACAATCAAATAGATATAGAAATCAAAAAACAAAAAGCAAATTTTTTAATAGACAACTCAAAAGAACTAAAACATCTGCAAAAAGAGATTGAAAAGTTTCTCAATTTGATATAATTAACAAAAAGGAGAAACAATGAAAATAAATACCGTAATAGCAGAATTTCCGTTAGCAAATACAAAAGAAGGATTAATTACAATCTCTCACATTAACGAGCCTTACGGTGAAAGCAGTAAACCTGTTGTAAGTATTGGTATTTCATTAAACGGAGATAATGAAAAACCAGATTGGAAAGCTCATATCCCGTATGAAAACATTGATGATGTTATAGCGGCACTTAAAGCCGCAAAAGAGAAATTTGCAAGATAATGCGAATTTTTTTTTATTTTTTAATTATTTTTCTTACGGGTTGTTCGACAAAAATAAATTTAGCCGATTACAGACCCGTATATGCCCCGAAAAACGAAAATGCCCCTAAAAAATTAAATGCCGAAATCAAAAAAATCTCTTTAGTAAAATTTCCTAAATACTATTACCGCTCGTTATATTTGAATGAAATTGCCACAAATAAACTTTTAAATTCACTTGAAAATCTAAAATTTGTAAAAGTATTAAGAGTTATAGACGAAACTAAAATAAAAGACGAAATAAAAGCGGCTGAAATTTCAAAAGAAACGGATGATAATATAGGTGTCGATTATCTGCTAAAAGGTAAAATAATTTCTTCAACCTATACACCCCACTATCATAAAGGTTACTATTATTACGTAAAATATAAAGGTAAAAAAATAAGAAAATATTCTCCGCCTTATTATTCATACACGGCTTGCACTCAAATAAGCCTTGATATTTACACTTTGCCCGAATTTATTATAAAAAATTCATTAACCGCTAACAGTTGTGCATATTATAGCGATACATCAAGTATCAGTCATTATTATCCGGAGTTAATCATAAAATCGGTTAAAAAAACAATTGAAAATTTAACCGCTTCTTTAAAAACATTTTTCGCTCCGAAAGGTTATATTTACGAAATACGAACGAATGGTGACGATTTAATAGCAAAAATAACGCTTGGAAGAAATCAAGGTATACAAGAAGATACCAAATTAAACGTATATAGACTTAAAAAAGATAAAATTACAAACGAAGTGGAAAAAATAAAAATAGGTGAAGCGAAAGTCAGTAACTTAATATTTGATAATTCCTGCTGGGTCGTTTTAGATTTAGATGAAAATATAAAACCTCAAATAGGAGATATGGTGATTCCATCTTTTAATTCTTCCTTTTGGGATTTATTCAGATGAAAAGTAAAAAATTTATTTTTTTTAGTATTTTTTTACTTTTTTTCATATCCTGTGCTAATCCTCAGCCTCCGAAATGGCTTATAAATCCGCCTAAAGACAACAGCCTTTATTTTTATGCCGCAAATGAAGGTTTTACAAAAAAAGAAGCTATAAAAAACGCCTTAAGCGATATTGCTTCGAGAATAAACGTAAAAATCACAAGCGAGTTTGTCATAAATAAAGGCTCTTACAATAAAAAAACATATAACGATACATACCAATTAATTAAAGCCGAGGTAAAAAACATACATTTAAATTATGAAATTCTAAAAACAAAAAAAATAGATAAAAAAATATACGTGCTTTTAAAAGTTGATAAAGAAAAATTAATCACTTCCTTAAAAAGCGACATAAATAACGAAATAAAACGGTTAAATTCTCTTTTAAAAACAAAAGATCCCTGCAAAAAAGTAAAAAATGCCTATATCGTTTTACAAAAATTAAAATCACTCAATAGCAAAATAAGTATTTTAAACTATTTCACACCTTCTACGTATGATACTAAAAATATATATAACACCGCCTTAAAACTAAAAAACACACCTTTTAAAATAAAAGCCGATAACTTTAAAAATGAAAGCTTACATCTACTATCCGAATGTTTTAACATTACAAACAGGGCAAAAAACTTAATAACAATACACACTTCATATAAAAAACTGAAACTTTTCGATTATTATTTAATTAAAGGTAATAGCCGAATTAAACTTTGTAACCAAATA
>OFBU01000103.1_pt1 | contig 11693 bp, 14 predicted proteins | sample 1520681 | NCBI WGS metagenome assembly OFBU01 (sample SAMEA3696450, study PRJEB22514) | metagenome | biome: water; feature: marine; material: hydrothermal vent | place: Pacific Ocean | collected 2014-08-16 | depth 1514 m
TTCAAGTTTTGAAAATATTAAAAGAAATTTTTGATGATGAGGTGATGGATAATTACAGAATTTGCTTTTTATTTGAAGATGACGCTCCAAAAAGCGTAGAGGCTGTGTATTTAAAGCTATATGCTTTATCTACTAAAAAAGTAGCACTTAGAAGCATTAATTTAAACGGAGCTTTTGGGATTTTGACAAACTGTGCGTGGGTAGGTAACGTTCCTATTGAGCTTGATTATTTAAGGGAAAATGAAATTGAGCTAAAATTAAAAGATGCTTATCCGGAAATAGAGTATGTAGATAAATTTCCAAGATTCCTTTCACACATAATTCCTGATGATAATACAAGAATTTTAGATAGTGCAAAAGTTAGAATGGGTGCTCAGCTTGCTGCGGGAACTACGGTAATGCCGGGAGCTAGCTATATAAACTTCAACGCCGGAACCGAAGGGGCGGTTATGGTTGAGGGTAGAATTAGCTCAAGTGCCGTAGTAAAAGAGGGAGCTGATATAGGAGGAGGAGCTAGTATTTTAGGAGTTTTAAGTGGAACGAACGGAAATCCTATAACAATTGGTAAAAATACACTCCTTGGAGCAAATAGTGTAACCGGAATTCCTTTAGGTGATGGATGTATAGTAGATGCAGGTATTGCAGTGCTTGAGGGGACAAAAATTAGCATAAGCGAAGATGAATTTAATAAAATAAAAGAAGTTAATCCTAACTGGAATGCAGAATATAAAGAATACTTTAAAGGAATAGAGCTTGCAGGATTAAGCGGAGTTCATTATAGATTCGATACCACAAAAGGCAAAATGGTTGCTTTTAGAAGCAGACGTGAAGTAAAACTAAATGAAGAGCTTCACTAATTCCTTTTTTTAAGGAAAAAATAAAAAGCAATTTTTTCTTTTTTTTGATATAATTTCAAACTTAAAAATTAAAGTGCTTATAAAGGAAAAAACATGGCTAGAAAATGTGAAATTTGCGGTAAAGGTCCTCAATTCGGTAATAGAGTGAGCCACTCAAACAGAAAAACAAGACATAAATTTAATCCGAATATTCAAGTAGTTAGAATTGATGGAGTAAAAAGAAAAATTTGCACAAGCTGTCTTAGAAGCTTGAAAAAATCAGTATAATCCCCTTTTTGGGGTCATTATGAAAGAATCTTTAATTGAACACTATCTTAAAAAAATAGCTAATTTTCTTCATTGGCAAAGAAATTCTAAACCTGAAATAGAACTCTCTTCTGAGATATGGGGTGAGCTTAAACCTTTTAGAACACCTATAATTTTAACTATTCTTATAATGCTTTTTGGCACACTCGGGTATATTTGGATTGATAATTTCTCTTTAATGGATGCTATTTATCAGACCGGGATTACGTTTACTACAGTTGGATTTGGAGAAATAGCCCCCATATCTCCTCTAGGTAGATTGTTTACTATATTTTTAATTGTAGCGGGTTTTGCCGTTTTTTCCTATGCCGTGGGTATTTTAGTTGAAGTAATTAATAAAGGACGTTTATTAGCACTGCTTAAGGAGAATCGAATGCTTTATAAAATAGCTAGACTTAAAAAACATATGGTAATTTGCTATCATAACGATTATACAATTGAGCTTACAAAAGAACTTAGACGTGCTCATATTCCTTTTGTTGTTATAGATAATAACGATGAACTTGAAGAAATTGCAAAAAAATATAAGTATCCTTATTTTATTAAAGCAGACCCACATACTACATTAGCTATTAAAAAAGCTTGCTTAAGCAGTGCAAGAGGCGTTATTACACTTTCTAAAAACGTAACAGATAATATTGCAGTAGTAAGTTCTGTTAGATTATATGAAAAAGATTTAAAAAGAACCCCTTATTATATTATATCAGTTGCAAACAGTGATGAAGAAATAGAAAAACTAACTAGACTCGGAGCAAATGAAGTTTTATCCCCTACAAAACTTATAGCAAAAAGAATGACGGCAGTAACGGTTGATCCGGATGTCAAAAACATTTTAGAAGAGTTTGTATATTCAATAGATACTCCTTTAGATTTAGAAGAAATTACAGTTAGCAAAAAATCATGGGTAGCATATAAAAAATTAAAAGAAGTTCATTTAAGAGAGCTTTTTAATGTTACAATAGTTGGAATAAAAGAAGAAAGTGGAAAGTTTATACCTATTCCTAAAGGAAATGTTATACTTAAACCTTATGATGTGTTATTAGTAATAGGCACTGCAAAAGATATGAGAAAAGCAAGAAAAGTTATAAGAAGTTCGGTTAAACCTAAAGAAATAGACTTTATATAAATGGAGAATGTAAAATGGAGAGTAAATTTAGGATAATGCCAATAGATGGTGGTATATGTGCAGTTGATGGAATTTATGCAAGTGGAGTAAATGCCGGATTTAAAAAAGAAGGCTTTGATGTAGGATTTATCAGAAGCGAAAAAGAGATGAAAGTTGCGTATTTATTTACAACAAACAAATTCCAAGCCGCTCCGTTAAAATATGTATTAAGAGAAAATATTAAAACTACAAATTTTATCCTTGCTAATTCAAAAAATGCAAATGCTTTAACAGGAGAAGAGGGAATAAATGATATAAAAGAAATTTTAAGTTATTTATCTAAAAAAATTGAGCTTAAAAATCCTATTATGAGCTCAACCGGTGTTATAGGAGTAAGATTGGATGTAGAAAAAATAAAAAGTGCTATAGATAAGTTTGATTTTAATGAAAAAGATTCAAAAAAGTTTGCAAAAGCTATAATGACTACTGATAGCTTTGAAAAAGAAGTGGCTTTTGAAGTAAGCGGAGATTTTGGGGTATTTAGAATAGGGGGAGTTGCTAAGGGAGCTGGGATGATCAACCCTCAAATGGCTACAATGCTTTGTTTTATTACAACAGATGCAGCTATTCCTATAGAAGATATGTATGAGATATTAAGAGAAAATAATGAACTAACTTTTAATGCTATAAGTGTGGATGGTGATACTTCTACAAATGATAGTGTCTTTTTAATGACAACATCAAATGCTCCTTATTTTAAAGAAGCTTTTAAGGAGGCATTAAAAGCTGTTATGTTAAAACTTGCAACTGATATAATAAGAGATGGAGAAGGTGCAAATAAGTTAGTAGCTTTTGAAGTAAAAGGTGCAAAAAATAAAAATGAAGCAAAACAAGCGGCAAAAGCATTGAGCAATTCCCTTCTTATGAAAACGGCAATATTTGGAGAAGATCCAAACTGGGGAAGAATAGCATCAACAATAGGGGCAAGCGGAGTAGAGTGCAATGAACACACTTTAAGTATAAAAATCGGAGACATTTTAGTTTATGATAAGGGAAATATCTTATTTACACCTGAAATTGAACAAAAAGCACACAATGTAATGAAAAAAGATTCTTTTAAAATAAGTGTTGACCTTGGAATTGGAGATGGTGAATTTATAGCATATGGATGTGATTTAAGCTATGAATATGTAAAAATTAATGCTGAGTATAGAACGTAATTTAATCTTTTCCCTCTCTTTTCCTTTTTTTATCGAATACTCTTTATCCTTATTTACTTTTTTTATTACTTTTTGTAAAATTCTTTAAAAAAAGAGGTGTTTAATGGAACTGCAAACTGTCTCTAAAATTGAAAAAAAGGCCAGAAAATCCGCTGGAATTGATTTAATGCGTTTAGGAATTGCATTAATTTTTATTGCGGTAGTTGTTATTTATACTTATGCTAAAAGCGGAAGTGTCCCGAATAGCTTGTTTTTGGTAATAGCTACTGTATTTGGTGCGTATATGGCTATGAATATAGGAGCGAATGACGTAGCAAACAACGTAGGGCCGGCTGTAGGAAGTAGAGCTTTAAGTCTAACTGGTGCTATTATTATAGCTGCAATTTTCGAGGCTTCAGGTGCTTTAATAGCGGGAGCTGATGTTACAAATACAATAAGAAAAGGAATTATAGATTTAAATGCTTTTGGAGGGGATGTAAATATATTTATTTGGGCAATGATGTCCGCACTTTTAGCTGCAGCACTGTGGCTTAATTTAGCAACTGCATTTAAAGCTCCCGTATCAACGACGCATTCAATTGTGGGCGGTGTAATGGGTGCCGGAATTGCAGCGGCCGGATTTAGTATCGTTCACTGGGCTACTATGGGTAAAATTGTTGCTTCTTGGGTTATTTCTCCTGTGCTTGGAGGTATAATTGCAGCAGGATTTTTATACGCTATTAAAAAAACGATAATTTTTAAAGAAGATAAAAAAAATGCAGCTAAAAAATGGGTTCCAATTTACGTATCAATTATGACGTGGGCGTTTGTTACATATTTGACTATGAAAGGACTAAAACACGTTTGGGTAAATATTACTGAATTTTTAAGCTTTTTACCTCACACAAAAAAACCGACTTTCAATGTAGCTTCAATTTTCGGATTAATTGTAGCCGTTATTGTATATTTCATAATAATTACTAAACTTAAAAATGAAGAGATAGAAAATAGTAGAGTTGGAATAAATAAATATTTTACAATTCCTTTAATTTTTTCAGCAGCTCTTCTTAGCTTCGCTCACGGAGCAAACGATGTGGCAAATGCGGTAGGTCCGCTAGCTGCAATTTCGGATGCAGTTTTAAGCGGAGGGATTGCGAATAAAGCGGCAATTCCTTTTTGGGTTATGGCAATAGGTGGATTTGGAATTTCTATAGGACTTGCATTATACGGACCTAGACTCATTAAAACAGTAGGAGATGAAATTACAAAAATAGATCCTATTAGAGGATTTTGTGTAGCTCTTGCGGCAGCTATTACTGTAATTGTCGCTTCACAATTAGGACTTCCTGTAAGTTCTACTCATATTGCCGTTGGGGCAATATTTGGTGTTGGATTTTTAAGAGAATGGCTGCATCTTGTTGAAGAAAGAGAAGATGAAATCGAAAAAGAAATAAGCGAGGCGGAAAAACAATTAAAAGCATACGAACTTGAACTTGAGGATTTACAGCAAAAAACCGAAAAATCGAAAGATGATTATAAAAGAATAGTTGAAATTATAGAAATAATAGAAGAGCTTGAGAAAAATATTAAAAGATGCAAAAAAATACTTAAAAAAGAAGAAAAAGTTAAATACGTAAAAAGAGATCTTTTCAAAAAAATAATTGCTGCATGGATTATAACAGTTCCTGTTGCTGCACTTTTAGCGGCAATGATTTTCTTTATGATTAAAGGTATGATGGTTTAGATTAGTGATAGGTTTTAATTAGATTAAATTTTTTCTCCTAAACTAAAACTGTTAAAAAATTCAATTTAAAAAAATATAACTTTTAACTTCTCTTTTTTTCAAATAATCGCTACAAGATTGAGGCTGCTCGAAAATTCTCTTTATTTTCTGATAATAAAACTAGGTAAATATGGGAAGAGATAAGGAAAAGATGAGGAGAAATTTGTTTTTTTTTATTAACCTTTTCTTTTCCTCTTCTTTTCCTCTTTTTATCGAACACTCTTTACAAGATTTGTAAAATTAACTAAAATATGATATAAGTCGCTAAAAAAAAGGAGTTATAATGCAAATGCCAAAACCAAAAAATATAATTTATATGTGTCAGGTAAAAAGGCCTCCGAGTTTCCCGAAGCCTAGCTGTGTAAGAGAGGGTGAAGAAAATTTGTTTGCTTATACTCAGCAAAAAATGATGGAGCTTGGGATTGATCCTATGTTAAACTGGATAGTGCCTACAGGTTGTCTTAATAGATGTAATTTCGGACCCGTTATGATAGTAGAGCCGGGAAGTTATATGTATGTAGAATTAGATAAAGAAAAAATTGATATAATTTTAAAAGAGCATATTATCGGAGGAAATCCAGTAAAAGAATATTTGATACCGGAGGAATTTTGGGCATGAGAGTAGAAATGCTTTATAGCAAAATCCATAGAGCCACGGTAACGGATGCTAATTTAAATTACGTCGGCTCTATTACTATCGATGAAGAGCTTATGGAAGAAGCGAATCTGCTTGTCGGGCAAAAAGTGGATATTGTAAATATTAATAACGGAGAGAGATTTTCAACATACGTAATTAAAGGTAAAAGAGGAAATAGAGATATTTGCCTAAACGGAGCGGCAGCAAGAAAAGTGCATCCGGGAGATAAAATTATAATTATTGCATATGCGAATATGAGTATAGAGGAAGCTAAAACATTTAAACCGGCTGTTTTGATTGTAGATGATAATAATAATATAATTGAAAAAACTACTTATTTACAGGAGGAGTGATGTTTGAAAATTTAAACGATTTTTTTCAAAAGTTTCAAGAACAAATACAAGAGCAGGATAATAAAATATATACCGCTAAAAGCGGAGGAGGATTGGTTGAAGCAAGCGTTAACGGTAAATTCGAAGTTGTAGATATAAAAATTGACGATTCTTTGCTTGAAGACAAAGAGTCATTGCAGATTCTTTTGATGAGTGCTATAAACGATGCCATAAAAATGGCAGTAGACGATAAAAAGGCACAGGCTCTTAGTATGTTTGGGGGGATGAATTTAGGACAATGAGAAAATTAATTTTTATAAGAGGTAAAAAATGGAAGAATTTATCAAAAAAAATTTAATTAAAGCAAAAAGTTTTCATCCATTTTTTGAAAAAGCACTAAATGAAATGCTCCTTGCAGGCGGTAAAAGGTTTAGACCAAAACTTCTTTTAGCCGTAGTAAATGCATATGAGCCTATGATGGTTGAGAGTGCAAAATATGCCGCTTTTGCAATAGAGCTTATTCATACATACTCTTTAATTCATGATGATTTGCCTATTATGGATAATGCTTCTTTAAGAAGAAATCATCCTACCTTGCATATAACATACGATGAAATAACCGCTCTTTTAGTAGGGGATGCATTAAATACGTATGCGTTTGAAGTTTTAAGTAAAGCACCAATGCATAATGATATTAAAATTGAGCTTATAAAAACTTTAAGTGAAAATGCCGGGGCTAATGCAATGGTATTAGGTCAGGCGATTGATTGTTATTTTGAAGATAAAAAGCTCTCAATTGATGAGCTTAAATTTTTGCATCTAAATAAAACTGCAAAACTTATTGCCGCAAGTCTTAAAATGGGTGCTATTATAGTAAATAAAAATAAACTAGCTAATAATTTATATGAATTTGGCCTAAAACTTGGGCTTTTATTTCAGATTCAAGATGATTTATTGGATTTGCTTGATAGCACTGAGACTGGAAAAACAACTGGAGTAGATGAGCATAAAAATACTTTTGTAACTTTACTTGGGGAAGAAGTAGCTAAAAAAGAAGCTGACACACTTGCAAGAGAAATAGAAGAAGAGTTAAATAGTTTTGATGATAATTTAAAAAAAGAGCTAAAAAGTCTTTTAGATAAATATCTTTATAGGCATAAACAATGAGCATAAAAAAAGAAGTTTTAGAGTATTTAAGGGAAAATAAAGACTATTTTTATAAAAGATACGGTATAAAATCAATCAAACTTTTTGGTTCGGTTGCAAGAGGAGAGGATAATAAAAACAGTGATATTGATTTATTAGTGGAGTTTGATTATACTAAGCCAATGAGTTTTGATAGATTTTTTGGAATTATAGAAGAGATGGAGAGTAAATTTAAAAGAAAGGTTGATTTAACTGAAAATCTAAAAAAAATAGCCTTTAAAAAAGCAAAAAAGGATTTTGTAAGTGTCTAAAAATTATATAAAGGAAAAAAAATGTTAAGAAAAAAAATGGCAGATACTATTAGGTTTTTAGCGGCTGATATGGTTGAGAGGGCAAAGTCGGGTCATCCGGGGGCTGCTTTGGGGCTAGCTGATATTATGACAGTATTTAGTGATATTGTAAATTTAACTCCTCATAATCCGGAATTTATCAATAGAGATAGGGTTGTATTTTCAGGCGGACATGCTACTCCTCTTATATATTCACTGCTTTATTTGTGGGGGTATGATATTACAATGGATGATTTGAAAAACTTTAGGCAGCTAGGCAGTATTACCCCGGGGCATCCGGAATACGGGCATACTCCCGGAATTGAAGTAACAACAGGGCCTCTAGGGCAAGGCGTGGCAAATGCTGTAGGTTTTGCAATGGCTAAAAAATATATCTCAAAAAAATTTCCAGAAATTAATCATAAAGTATGGTGCTTTTGCGGGGATGGGGATTTAGAAGAAGGAATTAGTTATGAAGCGTGCTCTATTGCGGGAAGTTTAGGGCTTGAAGATTTAATTATTATTTATGATAGCAACAATATTTCAATTGAAGGTGAAGTTGAAGATGTATTTAAAGATGATATAAAAGCAAGGTTTGAAGCACAAAACTTTAGAGTGCTTGAGATGGATGGGCATAATTATGAAGATATAGAAAAAACTCTAAAAGAAGCTAAAAATAGTGACAAAAGACCTACACTAATTATTGCAAAAACAGTAATTGCAAGAGGTGCAATAGGGCTTGAGGGGAGTGAAAAAACTCACGGAGCACCTCTTGGAGAAGATGTAATTAAAAAAAGTAAAGAAGCAGCAGGTTTTCCTGCAGAAAAAACTTTTTATGTGCCTGATGATGTTTTAGTTAGGTTTAGATGTGTAAAAGAAAGAGGTGAGCTTTTAGAAGCAGAATTTAAAAAAGTAGCAAATATTAATGAAATAAAAGCCTTTTTTGAAAAAGATTTCTCTAGAATAGATTGGCCTGAATTTGAAGAGGGGGCTAGTATTGCTACAAGAAAAAGCAACGGGGCTATTTTAAATGCAATTGCAAAAGCCATTCCTGCGTTTTTTGGAGGAAGTGCGGATTTAGCACCATCAAACAACACTTGGATTAATGGTGAAGATAAATTCCCTAAAGGAAAAAATATTCAATACGGAATAAGAGAGCATGCAATGGCTGCAATTAATAATGCTTTAGCAGCTTATGGATTTTTGCCTTTTTCATCGACATTTTTAGTATTTAGTGATTATTTAAGAGCTGCACTGAGAATTTCAGCACTTAGCAGCCATAAAAATTACTGGATTTTTACACATGACACAATAGTAGTAGGAGAAGATGGACCTACTCATCAGCCAATAGAGCATTTAACATCTATTAGGGCTATTCCGAATCTTTATCTATTTAGACCGGCAGATGCAAACGAAAACGTAAATGCATGGAAAGCGGCACTAAATATTGACGCACCGGTTGTTTTTGCTTTATCTAGACAAGGGCTAAAAAACATAACTCCAAAAGAAGTGGATTTAAGCAAAGGTGCTTATATTTTAAGAGAAGGAGAAAATATTACACTGCTAGCAAGTGGTAGTGAAGTAAGTTTAGCTTTAGAAGTAGCTAAAGAGATTAACGCGAGGGTTGTGAGTGTGCCTTGTTTTGATTTGTTTAATGAACAATCAATTGAATTTAAAAATTCTTTATTAAAAGGAAAAGTTATAGCAATTGAGGCAAACAGAGGGTTTGAGTGGTATAAATATGCCGATGAGGTAATAGGAATGGAGAGTTTTGGGGCTAGCGGAAAAGGCGGTGAAGTTTATAAACATTTCGGATTTGATAAGGATAAAATAGTTGAAAAACTTAGAAATAGTTAAAATTAAAATTGAAAATTTACGAGAAATTTTGAAGTTTTTATTAATTTTTATTTTAAGTTTATTAGCCGGTATAGTTACATTGGCTTTTTGGGTTTTAACTAAAAAAATAGAAGCTTATTTTGTAATTTTTATCGGAGTGGGTTTATTTTTTGTGTTTTTTTTGGTTAAAATGACTATGATTTTATGGAAATACATGAATAATTTATTAGAGGAGTTAAATAATGATGTTTAAAATAATAGTTGGGGCTATGATGATAATACCATTTTTAATGGTTTTTTGGATGATTAATAAAATACTAAAGGAAGCAAAATGATATTAGCTACACCAGGACCGGTTGAAATACCTTACTTTGTAAGAGAGACGTATCTTAAAGACACTATTCATCACAGAACGCCTGAATTTAAAGAAATTTTAACGGATACGCTAGAAAGATTTTCAAAAATAACAAAATTACCAATTAATGTGTTTTTAAGTTCATCAGGTACGGGTGCGATGGAAGCGGCGGTAATAAACAGTGTAAAAAATAAAGCCTTAAGTATTAATGCCGGAAAATTTGGCGAGAGATGGGGGAAAATATGTAAAGCTTTTGGAATTGAATATAAAGAGATTAAATATAATTGGGATACCCCTGCACAAATTGATGATATTTTAGCAGCTATAAAAGAAGATGAAATTGATACTCTATTTATTCAAATAAGTGAAAGTGCCGGAGGGCTTAGACATCCGGTTGAGGAGATTGCCGCTGAAGTTAAGCTTATAAGAGATGATATTATTATTGTGGCTGATGGAATTACAGCCCTTGGGGTTGAAGATATTGATACTTCAAATATTGATATTATTGTAGGTGGTTCTCAAAAAGCATTTATGTTGCCTCCCGGACTTTCAATGTTAGGATTAAGTGAAAAAGCACTTAAGAGAATAGAAAAAGGGAGAGGCTTTTATTTTAATTTGGCAAATGAGATTAAAAAACAACAACAAGGCACAACTGCATTTACGCCTGCTACAGGGCTTATAATAGCATTAAACGAAGTGCTTAAAAAGTTAGAATCTATAGGACTTGAAAGACACTATGAAAATACAGCAAACAGACACAAAGCACTTTTAGCCGCAATTGAAGCTATAGGACTTAATATTTTTCCTCAAAATCCGGCACTTTCAATGGCAGCAGTTTTTAGTGAAAAAGCAGAAGAGATTAGAAAAATACTAAAAACAAAATATAAAATAAACGTTGCCGGAGGGCAGGATCATATGAAAGGTAAACTCTTTAGAATAAACAATATGGGAATTATTGAAGATAATAAAATGATGTATATTTTAAACTCTTTAGAATTGGCACTTGAGGAGCTTAAAATTAGAGAGTATGATGGAAGTGCCGTTAAAGTCTATTCAAGTGAAAAATTAAAAGTGTAAAATGAAAAATGGAGGAGTGAAATGGAAGTAGCAGTTTTTATTATAGGAGTACCTTTGCTTTTATGGATGCTTTATCAATTAGTAAATGATCAATACGACTTTGAAAGTAAGCAATGATACTAAAACACGATATACCACAGGGTGCAAAGCTATATTTTGGAAAAGAAGCTAAAATAAAAAGAGAAATAGAAAAAGTAGCAAGCGATGTGTTTGAAGCAGAAGAATTTGAAGAGATTGTAACGCCTTTTTTTTCTTATCATCAGCTTGAGGCGTTAGAGGAAAGAGAACTTGTAAGATTTAGTGATGAAAAAAATAGAAGCTTAGCTTTAAGAGGGGATAGCTCTATTGATGTAATAAGGCTTGTAATTAAAAGATTAAAAAGTGAGGCAAAAAAGTGGTTTTATATTCAGCCGGTATTTAGATACCCTACTACAGAAATTTATCAAATAGGAGCTGAATGGCTAGGGGGTGAGCTTAAAGAGATATTAAGAGTTAATGAAAGTATTTTTAAAAGACTTAATAAAACATATACCCTCCAGCTCTCACACATAAAAATACCCCTTTTAGCATCTAAATTAAGCGGGATTGAGCTTGAGGATATAAAAAAAATGAGACTTTATAAATTTGAAGATGAATGGTTAAAAAAACTTGCTTTTATTCATAAAAAAGAAGATATTGATAATTTAGACATTTATCCAGAAGAAATAAAAAAAGCACTAATTGAATTGAAA
>OFBU01000104.1_pt1 | contig 11654 bp, 12 predicted proteins | sample 1520681 | NCBI WGS metagenome assembly OFBU01 (sample SAMEA3696450, study PRJEB22514) | metagenome | biome: water; feature: marine; material: hydrothermal vent | place: Pacific Ocean | collected 2014-08-16 | depth 1514 m
TGTTGCGAGACTCTTTTTCGGACCCATCTTCCGCAGAAGCGACCCTCTCCTCTTTTTTGCAGCGTTCGTTCTCTATCTTCTCTTTGTGGGCGAGACGGGAAGAAATACCGTTTCTCTTTTCGAACTCCTCTATTATGTGCCTCACCTCACAACCTTCTATGACCTCCACCTCCAGCAGGACTCCAGCCATCTCCTCTATGGCCTGTGCATACTCACGGAGAGTCTCCTTGACATGCTCGTATCTTTTGTCGAGGAAAGTTTTGACTGCCTCGTCTATGGCTTCGGCAGTCTTTTCGCTATAGTCTTTGATTACCTGACCACCGCCCAGGAAGGCGCCGCCGGCATGTGTCTCGAGGACCATCAAACCAGCTACATCGCTCATACCGAACTTGGTAATCATATCCTTGATGATATCGGTGGCTCTCTGCAAGTCGTTGCCGGCACCGGTAGAGATATCGCCTATGAAGATATCCTCCGCCGCACGACCTCCAAGAAGCACATCTATCTCGGCTACCAGTTCGTGTTTCTGCTTCAGGAAGCGGTTCTCTTCGTCTGGAAGATGCAGGGTGTAGCCGAGCGCTCCGAGTCCTCTCGGAATTATGGAGACCTTCGTCACTCTCGTAGCCCCCTCGGTCAACTCGGCCATGAGAGCGTGTCCGCTTTCGTGATAACTCACGATTCTCTTTTCGAGCTCGTTTATTTTGCGATTCTTCTTTTCCAGTCCCACGAAAGCCCTCTCTATGGCCTCCATCAGGTCGCTCTGCTCTATATGCTTCTTGTTCTGCCTTCCGGCCAGCAAAGCGGCTTCGTTTATGATATTGGCCAAATCCGCTCCGGCGAGTCCCGCAGTGGCTTTGGCTATCTCCTCCATATCGACTTCCGGAGAGAGCTTGACATCCTTGCTGTGTATTTTCAGTATGGCGAGCCGCCCTTCGAAGTCGGGCTTGTCCACAAGCACCTGCCTGTCGAAACGCCCCGCCCTCAGCAGTGCGGGGTCGAGCACCTCCGGTCTGTTCGTGGCGGCCAGCACGATAACGGGCGTATCACTGCCGAAACCGTCCATCTCGGCCAGAAGCTGGTTGAGTGTCTGCTCTCTCTCGTCGTTGCCCCCCATCGGGCCGCCGGCGGTTCTACTCTTGCCTATAGCGTCTATCTCGTCGATAAAGATGATAGAGGGAGACTCCTTCTTGGCCTGTTCAAAAAGATCTCTCACACGGCTTGCACCCACTCCGACGAACATCTCGATAAAGCTCGAACCGCTGACTGAGAAAAACGGTACGCTCGCCTCTCCCGCTACGGCCTTGGCGAGAAGAGTCTTACCCGTACCTGGAGGGCCCACGAGCAGTACCCCTTTGGGTATCTTGGCACCAAGGGCTATATATCTCTCTGGATATTTCAGGAAATCGACTATCTCCTTCACCTCTTCTTTGGCTTCGTCCACACCGGCGACATCATCGAATTTGACATTTGGTTTTTCAGAATTGATCAGATTGCCCGCTTTGCCTACACCCAATATTCCACCGCCCATTCCTTTGGACATTCTTTTGGCCAAGAATATCCATATCGCGAAAAAGATCAGTATGGGGAGCAGCATACTTATCATTTCGCTTACAAAACCGTTACCCATGACTCCGCTATAGTCCACACCCTTCTCGTCGAGAAGCTTTACGAGATCTGGGTCGCTAGCAGGAATCTTCTCCGCGATGAAGCGTGTGCTTCTTCCGTCGTCACTACCGAGGGCTTCGATGGTGGTGGGGGTTATCTTGACTCTCTCTATTTTCCCATCTTTTATCAGTCTCTTGGCTTCGGAGTAGCTCACCTTCCTGGTTACAGATACCATACTCATGGGTTTTCCCATCATCTGGTCAAAACCACTCTGCTGCCCTATGAGTACCTTGAATATCAATATTACCACTATCGAAAATATGGCGAACGCCAGTAGCGGATTGTCGTTGAAAAAATTCTTGTTGTCGTTATCGTTGTTGTTCTGCTGAGCCATCGGCATCCTTTTTATATATGAGTGTCACCCATTCATCTCTCGCTATTCTCTTTACGGGATGAAGGTCTTTGAATGAATCTGTAACTATAGACTCTTTTTTATCTAAAATTCCTGAAAGTATGAGGTATCCGCCCTCTGCGACTCTCTCTTTGAGCTGGAGCGCTATTGCCCTGAGTACATCGGCTATGATATTGGCCACTATCACATCGTATTTCCCGTCGCTACCCGAGACCGACCCCTCCCATATTCTTGCATACTCCTCGCCGTTGAGTGCGAAATTCTCTCTCGCACTCTCGATCGCAAGAGGGTCTGTATCGCAAAGCTCCACCTCCGCGCCGAGTTTTCTGGCCGCCAACGCCAATATTCCGCTGCCACATCCCACATCCAGTACTCTCTTTCCTCTATTTACACACTCCTCAATCGCCAACAGACACGAATATGTAGTGGCATGGTGCCCCGAACCAAAAGCCAGAGCGGGATTGATCAATATGTTTATCCTACCCTCTTTGGCTTCATGCCACTGCGGATGTATATGGAAGTTCCCCGCCTCTATGGGTGAAATCGACTGTTTGTAACTCTCTATCCAGTCCACATTCTCCATCTTCTGCATCTCGTAGGAGATATTCATCTTTCTATCCAGAGAGGAGTTGAGCTCCTCGAGCCTATCTATCACATACTCCAGCTCATCTTCGCTTCTGAGAATAATTCTGTCGCTTCCTATCTCCAAGGCTTCATCGCTGATAGTCGCCACGAAATCCGCGAGCGGCTCGATTAGACTCTCCTTCACCTTTATCGTGAGTTGATTGTAATACTTTTGCATCCGATTCTCCATGCCTATAAAATCTATGTAATATTACCCAAAGAATTTGACAATATTTCACTCCTTTTCGCCTCCGTGCGAGCGGATATAGCCACCCAAGTTGTTGTATAATCGCTCATAGCCTTTCAAAGAGGGGAGAAAGAGTATGAAAAAGGTAGTCTATGGGGAGCGTAAGGTATCCCCCTCCAAAATAGTCTGTATAGGCAGAAACTATGTAGAGCATATCGAGGAACTTGGCAACGAAATACCGGAAAATATGGTCGTATTCAACAAACCCAACTCCGCCCTGAGCGATAGATTGAGATATTTTTCCCGGGATACCAGATTCGAAGCGGAACTCTGCCTTTTGATCGAAAATGGAGAGATAGTGGCTTTGGGGGTGGGACTCGACCTCACCTTGTCCGACACACAGAGATACCTCAAGGAGAAGGGGCTGCCGTGGGAGAGGGCCAAAGCTTTCGACGGTTCGGCCATCATGACCCCCTTCGTCCATTTCGAGGGGAGTATGGAGAATATCGCTTTCGAACTGAGGATAGACGGCAGAAGCAGACAGAGGGGAGAGTATTCCCTGATGATATACAAACCTCACGAGATAGTCAGGGAGGTAGCCGGCTTCATGAGTTTCGAAGATGGGGATATCGTGATGACGGGTACGCCCAGGGGTGTGGGTAGCTACAGCGAAGGGGAGCTCTTCGAGCTGAGACTTTACGACGGCGAAAGGCTTCTGACAAAAGATTCATGGAGGGTCGAATAATCATGCACAGATACTACTACTCGTACGATGAGTTCAAAGAGGATATCTCCACCCTGAAAAAGAGGATAGAACCCTTTCGCGCCGATACTCTCCTGAGTATTGCAAGAGGAGGAATGCTTCCGGGGCTTTTCCTCGCCGAAGCCCTCGACACTCGCAGGCTTTTTACGCTCAATGCCATTCACTATGACGACACGAGAAGACTTGACTCCCTGGAGATATTCAACATACCGCAACTCGAAGATGCGAAGAGGATACTCGTCATAGACGATATTATCGACAGTGGAGATACGGTAGAGGCCGTCATGGCTCTTCTTCGCGGTAGATACCCCGACAAGGAGTTCGCTCTCGCATCCATTTTCTACAAAAAGGAAGCCTCCGTGCAACCCGACTACTCCGTAAAGGAGGCAAAGGGCTGGATAGATTTCTTCTGGGAGGCCGACCCTCTGGATTTATAGAGTGCGCAGTAGATGCAAGTAGGGTAGCTTGACATCCCCGACTCAGTCCGCTATCATTCGGCCATACAACCGCAAAAAGGTTTGGCTCCCTTTAAAGGGGGTGACTTGGTTTCGACTGGAGCAGTCGGAGCTGTGTGCATGTCGGAGCGGACCACTCCGTAATCAAGTCCAAACACAAAACAAACGCAAACAATACAGATTATCGCCCCGCTTACGCCGTAGCGTAAGTATAACCCTTTTTGGGGCTGTCTCACCGGTAACGCCGTCTCAACCGGATTCGAGGCATCGACAAACGACGGCTATATCGGCGGTGCGTCCCAACCGTCGATGAATCGAGGGACTGGTTCCGCGCAGCTCTGGGTATCGTGCGAGGCGGAACGAGAATATAACGATACCGTCTAAACATGTAGAGTCACAGCGCCTGCTGTTTCAGGACAGGGGTTCGATTCCCCTCACCTCCACCAACATATAATCAAGCGAAATTCAATCAATATTTAAAAGTTAGCGAATATTTCGATATGGTTAGGATTCGATAGTATATACTTAAGTTCACAATTTCGAGATAGACTTCCCAACGCAAAAAGAAAGGAAGCCTATCCATGAAGAATGATAGTGAAATTTCCAGAAGAATTTTACTAGATTCGTAGCAAAGGAGAATCCACTTCTATCTATGCTCAAATGGTGGCTACAAGAGAGCAAAAAGAGGTGATGATAATCGCTCAAGCCATCATCTATGAATTTGGCCAACTATACCCCGAAGCGATTGGAAGACTCTTTGCAGTTTTAACACTTCCCCCCAAATCGACAAACGAAAAATCGGCTCCACCAATGTCTTGGAGCGTATCAACAAAGAGATACGAGCTCTTTCCATCCTATACCTCCTATATTAGACTCATCGGTACTTATTTGATGGAGAATGCCAGAGGCTACAGGAGGTGATGGAAATTTATGAGGCGCGGCTGAATGCCGCTTGCGAACATTTCTCGACATTATCCCTCGGTTGAAACTGGCACTGTGATTTCATTTCGTGAATGACTTTTGATAGAACCAAAGTCCCGTTATTCTCCATTTGTGGGGCTGAAGCCTCCGACTCCTTTGGGGAGCGAGGTGCAAAGATATTTTGTGCATAGGGAAGCTATGCGAAGTATCTTATAGAGGCGAAGCCCGCTGCCGGGGTGGAGAGAGCCTCTTCTATCCTAGAGTCCGAGACAATGCCCCCGAGGGCGATTACCGGTATCTCTATCTGTGAGACAAGCTCCGCAAATCTCTTCGGGCCAAGCGCTTCTCCCTTGCCGGGAGAGGCGAAGAGAGGGCTGAGTGTGAGCATATCGGCTCCAAGCTTTTGGGCTCTGAGCATCTCGGAAAGAGAGTGCGTACTGACAATCGTAAAGAGCTCTCTCTCTTTCGCATCCCTGACATTCTCTATCTGCGATGATTTCAGGTGTACCCCGTCGGCTCCGAGAGCGGAGGCGAGTTCCCAATCTCCGTGGAGCAGAATTTTGCTGAAGTCGTATCGGGAGGCTTCCCGTATGAAAGTCACGGCGAAATTGGCATAGTCGTCGTTATCTTTGTCTCTATAGAGTATGTAGTCGGCTCTTTTGCAGATGCGTTGCAGATCTTCTTGCAGTCTGTCGAAATGCAGTATGGACGGATCGCTGATCGCATACGAGATCATATGGAAGTTCAATCTCGCTTTCTACACTCTTCGAGCAGCTTTTCGAGGATTTCGCTCTGCTTTCTGGCCTCTTCGAGTCTGGCAAAACCAGAAAGCATATATTCACTCAGTAGTACGAAAAGAAGCCCCGGCAGGCTCCACAACAGAGCTGCACTCAGCGCATAGAATAGCCCGAGATAGTGGATATTCCTCATAAATGCCGAAATAGCACCTACGAATACGAAGGCCCAGCCGACACCTATGAAGATGTTGAGAAGGGCGGAGATGAATTTGTCTTTGAGTCTCATTCCGTTTTTTATACGGCTCCCATGGTATCCACTACGGGTTCGGGTGCTTTTTCGGGATGCTCATCTTCGAGGGCTACGGCACCGGCAAGATAGACATATGTGAGTATCATGAATACGAATGTCTGCAGGAGTGCCGAGAAGGTGAGCAGCAGATATCCAGGCAGAGGTACGAGCCAAGGTACGAGCATGAGCAGTACCCAGAGGAAAAGGTCGTCACCCTTGATGTTTCCGAAAAGTCGGAAAGAGAGAGATATGATTCTCGATATATGGGAAACTATCTCTATGGGAAACATAAGAGGTGCCAGCGCCTTGACGGGCCCCATGAAGTGTGCGAAGTAGTGCTCTACACCCTGCTTCTTTATTCCTTCGTAGTTGTAGTAGATGAAGACCACCAGCGCCAAGGGCAGAGTCACATTGATATTGGAGGTGGGAGATTCGAAACCGGGGATTATACCTATGAGGTTCGAGATCAGCACGAAGAGACCTATAGTGGCTACAAGAGGCAGATATTTTCTGGCGAGCTCCTCTCCTATCACATCTCTTCCCATTGCTATCACGGCCTGCAGGTAGGCCTCCATCACATTCTGTGCACCTCTTGGCACAGCCCTCATATTCTCCGTAGCTTTCGAAGCCAGCCACATAAGCACAACCGAAACAAGTATCAGATGCCCTATCACCAATCCGTTTCCATGACCGGTAATAGAGCCGATAAAGGTAAATACGCCTTCCATTCCTCATTATCCTCTCATTGTAGAATTTGCAGAATTATAACCTCTTTTTACTTATGAGCATCCCTCTCTTGGCCGTATAAGTCTCGAAAATCCTCTCATATGCGCTCCTATCGATATTTGCTGCCGTAGGCAAACAGCGGATTTCGCTCTTTTAACATATGAAAAGAGTATCTTCCATCCTCGACATCGACTCTCGGAGGTCTTTTGTAGAGTCTGAAAAAGTCGTAACCCTCTTTCAGATTCTCCCAGAAGGGATACCATTTGCTTGAATAGTGTCTCTTTAGACTTGCCTCATCCATTCTGAAGGGATAGATATCTATCCGGGTGTGGGAATATCCGCTCTCTGCGGCTGCATCGACTACACTCCTTAGCTCCTCCAACTCCTCCTCTTTCATGCAGATGTCACCTTCGCGGCAACTATCTTTTCGGGTGATGTATATTCTCTCCGTACTCCTATGGAGCATTTTGTCGTAGTCGTTCGGATACGAAATGCCTATTGCACTCTCCGGTGAAGACCCCATCTCGAGAGTATAGAAACCTTCGGGTATGTGGCCGTCTCCATACTCCAGCTTGGGTCCAGGCAGATAGCTGTATTTTGAAAGTTTATAGGTTTTTAGAAGTCTATATGTTCCAAGAACGCTCATCCACAGCTCCATTGACGCCTCTTCTTTGAAAATCTGCAAAAATACGGCGTTGCCCAACTCCCCTCCGATCTTCTCTATAAGATCCTCGATGCTAGTAAATTCGTCGTCGAACAGTGCTCCGCCCCCTTCGTCGGTCTCGTTCTCATCCGACGATACGGGGGGCCAGAGTACCGACCAGACAAAGGGACTTGCCTCTTTCGAGGGTTCCTCCGCGCTCCTTTGTCTCTCCGATTTTTCGGGGTTGTGCTCGGACTCTTTTGGCTCATCTGTATTCGAAGGGACGGGGTGTGTGTTCGCAGCTCTTTTCATAGCGTTTTGTGCAGGATTCTTTTTGCGAGTGGGTACCAAAGCGATATCCTTCCCGCTTCGCTTAAGGATAGGGGGGCTCTTCTTTTTTTCGATCGTGCTATCCTCGCGAGGCTTCACAAGACTCTCTATCAATCTCGACTCATCGCTCTGTAGAGTCTGCATCCGCTCTCTGTTTTCGTATGAAGAGAGGAGCGGTTCTTGCTCACTCAACTCCTTATGAGTGAATAGAAAAAAGAGAGCCAGCATACTGATCGCCATAGCGACATTGACGATTACAATTTCAAGCTTTTTCATCACGATGCGTCTCCATCCATACTTTTCAGCCGCCCCCCACAAAGTGCATAAATTCCACCCTCTCTCCACTCTTCAAACGACGACTGCTCCACTCATCTTTTTTGACTATCTTCATATCGATAGCAGCGGCCATCACCTTTTGGGCTATTTGTAGATTCTCCATCAGCCGCAAAAGGGTAGTGCCCTCCTCTACCTCCATCTTTTCGCCGTTTACTTCTATATTTATATTCGCCATACTCTTCTTTTCCATTCTTCAGATTGTCGCTTCGGAGACAATTTTATCAGATATTCAAGCAATGTCAAGTAGAATAGTCGAAAATTTCGCTATAGGTGGAGAGAGAATGAGAGAGAAGAGAGTCGTGGGTCTGTTGCTGGCAGCGGTTTTGCTTGTTTCCAATGGCTGTGTGCAAACCACTCCCGTCAAAAGGATCAAGAGGGTCACAAAAAAGAGAAGAAGCTACTCACGCATGATGGGTTATTCATACAAAAGGGAAAGAGACTACTCTCTTGCCCCGGAGCCGTACTCTTTGGCTTCCGACGAAAAAGATCCAGAGCTTCTGGGGCCGCAGACCACTTTGCGGGAACACCCTCTCAAAGAGAGTAAAGAGGAGTTGTCCTCTTCGCCGAAAAGCAACGACAACAAGCCGGAGGTCGAGTCGTCGATTCCCGCGCAGAGTGCCGACAATACGCCAAAAGCGGAGGTGGTCTCCGAACTATATGACGACAATGGCGATACGAAGAAGAAGAAAGCGAAGAAGAGCTCATCCATGAGTAGGAGTGAGTGTATAGGCATTATCGGTTTGGCCAAATTCAATCAATACAGCAAAAAGTATGGAGGGGAGGGGGCAGCGATAAGACGCTGCATAATACTCAAGAGGCTGGGCGGATAGTCACCCTGCCTCTATATCCTCTCTTTTCCATCGTGAAGGGTCGAGGAAGGTATCGTCGTCGATATGTTTGAAGGAAGCCTTGAGCATGGTGAAGAGTTTTTCATGTCGAAGCTCCATCTGTGCAAGCCACTCTTTCGTACGGGCCCTTGCGTAGGGCATTTTGACATTCACCTGCATGGCGGGACAGGCTTCGTCTCCTATGGTATGGAAGCGATTCTCTTTCGCGAAGGCTTCGAGCATACTCTCTCTCGCCTCTATGAGGGGTCTTATTACATGAAAACCTCTTTCGGCTTTGTATATCGGTGCCATGGAGCGGAGTGAACCGTTGTAGAACATATTCATGAAGAAGCTTTCTACGGCATCGTCGAAGTGGTGTCCCAAAGCTATCTTGTTGAAGCCCCCCTTCTGGGCGTAGCTGTATAGCGCGCCTCTTCTCATCCGTGAGAAGTAGCTGCAAAACGAGCTGTTTTCTCTGATGCTCTCTTTCGATACTTCATAGATATCGGTCTCATATACGCTATGCGGTATCCCGTATTCGAGGCAGTGTTCGTGGAGGGCTTCGTAGTTTTCACCCTCCATTCCATAACTGATTGTGCAGGCATGGAAATCGAAATCAAAAGGTGCGTGCAGCTGCATATTCTTGAGCAGATGTACCAGCGTCAGGGAGTCCTTGCCTCCACTCAGGCCCACGAGTACCCTATCTCCCTCTCCGATGAGTCTGTAGTTTCCGTTGCTTTTGCCGAAGACTCTGAGGAGTTTCTTGCTGAATCTGGCTCTCTTCATGACCTGTCGCGTACCTTTGTCGATCGCTCTCTTTGGGAGAGCTTTTCGAGCATGGAGACTATGAAGGAGCTGCTGAGCCGAGAAGAGTGTTTGAGAAATTCGTCGAAATCGAAAGCCGCATCCATGTCGGCAGCGTCGCTGATGGCTCTGAGTACGAAGAAGGGTATATCGAAAGCGTCGCATACCGCCGCCACGGCCGCACCCTCCATCTCTATCGCATCAGCATCGAAGGTACGGGCGATCCACTCTTTGCGTTCGTTGTCGGCTATGAACTGGTCTCCGGTGGCTATTATCCCCCTTTTGAGCTCTATACCCTTTTCGTCCGCCACCTCTTTGGCTATATGCAGCAGCTCTCTGGAGGGCTCTATATATACTTTTCCCTCGGGTACATATCCGTGGGGATGACCGAAGGCGCTTATATCGAGATCGTGTTGGCACAGCTGGGTAGCCGCCACCAGATCACCGATTTTCAGAGCCGGATCTACCGCTCCGGCGACACCTGTAAAGAGCAGCTTTTCACAGGCGAAGTGCTCTATCATCGTAGCCGCTGTCAAAGAGGCGAAGACCTTGCCTATTTTGCTGTAGGCCAGGACTATATCGAGATCCCTGTATCGCGCTATATGATAGGTATTGCCTCCATACTCCACATCTTCGTGTTTGGAGAAATATTTCAACAGCGGTTCATGCTCTCCGATTTCGAGAAAAGGGTCCACCTCTTCTACCATCGCTCCCATTATGGCTATCTTCACGCCAACTCCTCCAGCGCTCTGACGGTACTCTCGAGAGAGGAGATGTCGGAGATGTTGAAGTGGGGTTTTTTCGTAGCCCGTCTATTGAGCCCTTTGAGTACGCTTCCGTGACCGAACTCTATATAGCAGTCCGTCTCATCGTCGAATGCGGCTATGGACTGTTTGTAGAGTACGGGTGAGACGAGTTGCTTCGGAAGAAGCTCCAGCGCCTCCTGTGCGCTCTGGTATTTTCGGGCGCTTACATTCGAGATTATCGGAGCTATGAAGTTGTCTCTCAGACTCTCCTTCAGAGCCTCTGCAAGCGGTTCTACCGCACTTTGCAGAAGAGGGCAGTGGCTGGCTACGGACATATTCAGCAGCATGGCCCGTCGCGCTCCGGCCTCCTTGAGTATGGGCTCGAGAGTCTGAAGATCGCTTTTGATACCGGCTATGACTATCTGCCCTTCGGCATTGTAGTTCACCGGCCAGACGGAGGCTCCCTCCTCTCTGGCAGCCGCACAGAGCTCCTCCACCTTTTTGTCGTCGAGGCCGAGTGATACGAGCATACCCACATCTTTGTCGGAGCACGCCTCTGCCATCAGTCTGCCTCTGAGGTGCACCAGCTCCACCGCAGATGGGATGTCGATGGCTCCCACAGCACTGAGAGCGGAAAATTCGCCGAGCGAGTGACCCAAGGCGAAAACCGGTTTGAGAGGCATTTCGTTTTCGAAAAGCTTGTGGGCTATGGTGCTTACGAGCAGTATAGCCGGCTGGGTATATTCGGTTCGTTCGAGCATATCGTTCTCTTCGAAGAGAAGTTTTTCAAAATCGATTCCGCTTTTGTCGGAGGCCTCTGCGAAGAGTCTTGCGGCCTCATCGCTTCCTTCGTAGAACTCCCTACCCATTCCGACGGCCTGAGAGCCCTGTCCTGGAAAAAGAAATGCACACTTCAATGCCATGATTGTTCCTTTTACTGATTTTGAAAGCTATTTTAGCGAAAAAGAGATATCTTTCCCGACTCCCGAAAAGAGCCGGCATGGTTCAAGTGCAGCGACGGAAGGCTGTTGAAAAGCTTGGGGAGAAATTTCACAAAGTTCCATCTTCCAAATCGAAGCTATCCGACAATGGATATAAAAGTTCCTCAAAGTAGATAGCAGGGAACAAAGAAAGAGAAACTCCCCCGAAATTGCCATGGGAGTGTTCAAATTTCTGTGTCAACTGAGAAAAGCCGCAATATAGGACTTTCGAGATTTTAGGGTGCAAATCGAGAAAGAGTCTCGCAACG
>OFBU01000105.1_pt1 | contig 11552 bp, 13 predicted proteins | sample 1520681 | NCBI WGS metagenome assembly OFBU01 (sample SAMEA3696450, study PRJEB22514) | metagenome | biome: water; feature: marine; material: hydrothermal vent | place: Pacific Ocean | collected 2014-08-16 | depth 1514 m
TCCATCTTCTGGGGTCCTCCGGGAGCAGGGAAAACAACACTTGCAAGATTGATATCTAAGTTAACAAAGTCTGAGTTTATAGAACTGAACGCTGTTACTTCTACCATTCAGGATATCAGAAAGGCTCTTGAGATAGGGAGAAAAAACTTCAACCTTGGTAAAAGAACAATCCTTTTTATTGATGAAATACATAGGTTTAACAAAGCTCAACAGGATGCTCTTCTTCCAGACCTTGAGGCAGGAAATGTTGTTTTGATAGGTGCTTCTACTGAAAATCCCTTTTTTTCCATAGTTCCCGCTCTCCGTTCAAGGGTAAAACTTTACGAGTTTGAGCCCCTTTCTGATAATGATTTAAGAAAACTCTATGAAATGGCAACGACTGACCCGAGGGGGCTTCCAGGATTTAAGTTACCTGAGGATGTTTTAAACCATCTCATCAGAGTTTCAGCCGGGGATGGAAGGAAGTTTTTGACTTACATTGAGGAGCTCCACACCCTTTCTGGAGGCAAAGAGCCTGATATTCAGCTTGCGGAGGAGGTAACAGGGAAGGCAGCCATCCACTACGGAAAGGGTGATGATCATTACGATGTTATTTCTGCGTTCATAAAATCAATTCGTGGAAGTGATCCGGATGCAGCCCTTTACTACCTTGCAAAGATGCTCGTTGGCGGTGAGGATCCAGCCTTTATCGCCAGAAGGCTTGTGATTCTTGCTTCGGAAGATATAGGAAATGCCAATCCAGAGGCACTCCTTATAGCTCATGCTACAATGGATGTAGTTCAGAAAATTGGTATGCCAGAAGCAGCTTTAACCCTTGCCCAGGCGACTATTTACCTCTCCATGAGTCCCAAATCAAATGCTGTTTACAGGGCAATAAAAAAAGCAATGAGTGATGTTGAATCGGGGGTTGATTTTCCTGTTCCAATGCATCTAAGAGATAGCCACTATAAAGGAGCTAAAGAGACAGGTCGGGGAGTTGGTTACAAGTATCCCCACGACTATCCTCGCCACTGGGTTAAACAGGAGTATCTCCCTGAAAAAAGAAAGTACTACGAGAGCGAAGGCATAGGTTTTGAAAAACAATTAGAAGATTGGATTAAGTGGATGAAAGGAGAGAAATAGTACTAAGTTTTGCTGTTTAAAAGCTCCAGTGCTACTTTAATAGCTGTTTTAAAGCTTTCAGGATTTGCCAGACCCTTTCCTGCTATGTCGTAAGCTGTTCCATGGTCAACAGAAGTTCTTACTACCGGGAGTCCAAGTGTTACGTTTACAGAGTTTCCAAATCCTAAGAGTTTAATTGGAATTAGTCCCTGGTCGTGGTACATACAGAGGACAACGTCAAACTCTCCCTTTAGAGCTCTCACAAAGACAGTATCTGAAGAGATTGCTCCCTCTACTTTTATTCCTTCTCTTTTTGCCTCTTCAACCGCCGGATTGATTATTTTTATCTCTTCATCTCCGAACAGTCCATTCTCTCCAGCGTGAGGGTTTAGCGCTGCAACGGCTATTTTTGGTGAGCGTAGAGATTTATGGATTAGCCTTAGTTTTGAGAGGATTTTTTCCTTTGAAAGGAGCTTAGGTACATCTTTTAAAGCTACGTGGGTTGTGAGGAGAACCGCTTTTAACTTTTCGTTTGCCAGCATCATTGCAAATTCGGAAACCTTAAAAGCATGAGCAAGGTATTCTGTATGTCCTGGGAAAGAGAATCCTCCAAGCCTTGCAGACTCTTTGTTTATTGGAAGGGTTACTATGGCATCTATTAAACCTTTTTTTGCATCTTCTACGGCTCTTTCTAAAAAGGCAATTTGAGCCCTTCCAGCTTCCTTGGAAACTTTGCCGACTTCAAATGAAACTTGATTTAAGACATTTATCAGATATACGCCAATTTTTGATCTATCGGGAGAACCTATCTCTTCAATATCAGCAGGAATTCCCAGTAAATTTGAGTAAAAGTTCAGGACGTTTTTAGAACCGTAGATAAAAAATGGGATATTGAGGGAGCGAAGGAAAGAGATGGATTTCAGAAGGATTTCGCTCCCTATGCCGGCAGGATCTCCGAGGGTTATTCCGATTGCTGGTTGTATTTTTCCGCCTCCTGAATAGCAGATTCAGCTTTTCTTAAAAATTCAGAAGCAATCTTTTCACTGAGATTCTTAAGGTCATTGCTGAGCTGTCTCAGTTTGTACTTGAGTTCAATATTTTCCTGTTCCAGCTCCTCACATCTTGCCTCAAGCTCAGAGATTTTTTCCTCGTAATTTTTAACCAGAGTGTTAACAAGATTTGAAATTGCAGATGTAATGTTCTCAACTTCCCTTTTTATGTCTTCATTGATTTCTGGTTTCATCTCCTCCATCTTTCCCTCCTTTTTCTACTAAGTTTAGCAAATGTCCCAGTTTTTCCTTTTTTGTTTTGAGGTAGTTAATGTTGTATTTGCAGACACCGACCTCTATTGGAACTCTCTCGACGATTTCAAGTCCGTAACCTTCAAGTCCTATCAGCTTCTTAGGATTGTTTGTCATCAATCTCATCTTTTTAACACCTATGTCTCTCAGAATTTGAGCTCCGATTCCAAAATTTCTCATATCTGGCGGGAATCCAAGTTTTTTGTTTGCTTCAACTGTGTCAAATCCGTGATCCTGAAGGTGATAAGCCTTTATTTTGTTGACAAGTCCTATACCTCTTCCCTCCTGCCTCAGGTAAACGATGATACCTTTTCCTTCCTCTGAAATCATCTCCATCGCCCTGTGGAGCTGAGAGCGGCAGTCACACTTGAGGGAGCCAAAAACGTCTCCTGTTAAGCATTCAGAGTGGACCCTTACGAGAACGGGTTCATCTTCTTTTATTTCTCCCATCACAAGGGCGACGTGTTCTTTATTGTCAACAAGGGATGTATAGGCATAGATCTTCCACATGCCGTAAGGGGTGGGTAAGTCCGCCTCAGCCTCGCGCCTTATGAGGCTTTCGCTCTTCATCCTGTACTCAATGAGATCTGCGATGCTTATTATCTTCAGTCCATGCTCTCTCGCATAGTCTATAAGCTTTGGAAGGCGCATCATTGTGCCGTCTTCATCCATTATCTCGCAGATGACGCCTGCTGGATAAAGCCCTGCAAGTCTTGCAAGGTCAACAGCAGCTTCAGTGTGTCCGGATCTTTTTAATACTCCACCCTTCCTTGCTCTCAGGGGAAAAACGTGACCGGGTTTGACAAAGTCTTCCGGTTTTGCCTCAGGATCTATAGCTCTCTTTATCGTGATGGCTCTGTCATAGGCTGAGATTCCTGTTGTTGTTCCAAACTTTGGGTGGGCATCTATTGAGACTCCAAAGGCTGTTTCCTTTGGGTCAGTTGGGCGGGGAGTCATTGGCTCTATTTCTAATTCATCGAATCTTTCTTCAGTCAGGGCAAGGCATATCAATCCTCTTCCATACTTTGCCATGAAGTTTATTGCTTCAGGTGTTACCTTTTCCGCGGCAATAACTAAATCGCCTTCGTTTTCCCTGTTGGGGTCGTCAACAACGACCACCATTTTTCCCTGTCTGATATCCTCTATCGCTTCTTCTACTCTATCTAAGGGGAATCTTCCCTTTACCAACTTACTCTCCTCTCTTAGTAAGGACTTTGTCAATCAGTCCATACTTCATTGCTTCTTCGGCACTCATGAAGTAATCCCTTTCTGTGTCTTTTTCAATTTTCCTGAGGGATTGTCCTGTATGTTTTGAAAGGATTTCGTTTAGCGTTTTCTTGAGTCTCAGAATCTCTTTTGCGTGAATTTCGATATCTGTTGCCTGTCCCTGAAATCCTCCAAGAGGCTGGTGGATCATTATCCTTGAGTGGGGAAGTGCAAATCTCTTTCCCTTTGCACCAGCTGCAAGGAGAACAGCTCCCATACTTGCTGCCTGTCCCATGCAGATGGTTACAACGTCGGGCTTTATGTACTGCATTGTGTCGTAGATGGCAAGTCCTGCGGTTACGACACCACCAGGGCTGTTTATGTATAGGTATATGTCCTTTTCAGGGTCTTCTGCTTCAAGGAAGAGTAGCTGGGCAACTATGAGGTTTGCTACGTGGTCGTCAATGGGTGTTCCCAGCATGATAATCCTGTCTTTTAAAAGTCTTGAGTAGATATCGTAAGCCCTTTCTCCTCTTCCTGTTTGCTCTATTACTATTGGAACGAACTGGTTGAGAACCTCTTCCATGACTTTTCCTCCAGCCAAGCTTTCTTGACCTTAAAGATAGTTATTGGTAATTCTTTTTCAATCTAAGTAACTTTTTGAACTTTTTCTCTGTAGATCCTCTTTATTGTTAGTACTCCTTTGACGTTTTTTATTGTCTGGATGACTTTCTGGAGCTCGTCTCTACTTTTGACCTGAACGACAAAATCCAGTATTGCCTTTCCAGAGAGGCTTCTTGTTTGAACGGCAACAATGTTAATCTTCAGTTTGGCAATTGCTGAAGAAATATTTGCCAGCATTCCAGGTTTATCCTCGATGGAAACTCTGATTTTTGCGTTATAAACCTTATCTGAGGGAAGAAAATCAACTTTTACTAATTTTCCTGGAGCACTCTCTGCTATTTGCTTTGCGACTATACAGTTTGCAGTGTGAATTACTATTCCTTTACCTGAGTTGACTATTCCGATGACTTTATCCCCTGGTAGGGGATGACAGCAGGTTCCAAGGGACACCATGATGTTGTCTATTCCATCTACCTTTATGCCGCTGACGTCGCCGGCTCTTTTCCTCTTTCTCTTTTTCTTTTCAGTTTCAACTGGAAGTTTTAAAAGTTTCCTTGCAAGCTTTTCAGCGTCAAGTTTTCCGTAGCCAACGTCTGCTAAAGCTGAGTCTATGTTGGAGTATCCAAGAGATTTAAGGATGTTTTCAATATCCTCTTCTTCTCTGATTGAATTAAGACTTTTGTCTGATAACTTTCTAATCATTTTATCTACAAGGCTTTCTCCTAATTTCTTTGCCCTTTCGTTTTCCTCTTTCCTCAGGAAGTTTTTGATTGCATTCCTTGCCTTTGAAGTTTTTACAAAGGTCAACCAGTCTCTACTTGGTCTCTCTTCGTTGCCTGTAATGATTTCTACTTTATCCCCATTTTGAAGGGTGTAGTTGAGGGGAACCAGCTTGCCGTTTACCTTTGTAGATTTACATCTGTGTCCTATGGATGTGTGAATTGCGTAGGCAAAATCTACAGGTGTGGAACCTACGGGAAGAGTCTTTAAATCGCCTTTTGGAGTGAAAACATAGATATCCTCTTCGTAGAGGTCGTTTCTTACCGTTTCAATAAACTCTTGATAGTTTTTCTCCTCTTTTACCCATTCAAGTAGATTCCTCAGCCAGATGAATCTTTCTTTTTCAGCCTCTGTAAGAACACCACCGCCCTCTTTATACTTCCAGTGGGCGGCAATTCCCATTTCGGCAATCTGATGCATCTCATGGGTTCTTATCTGAAATTCAATAAACTGCCCCTTTGGTCCTACAACAGTTGTGTGGAGGGACTGGTACATGTTTGGTTTTGGGGTTGCTATGTAGTCCTTTATTCTTCCTGGAACAGGAATCCAGAGACTGTGGATAATTCCAAGTATCTGATAACAGTCACCTACTGTTTCTGTTATGACCCTGATTCCAGCAACATCATAGACCTCTTCAAAGGGAATTCCCTTTGTTACCATTTTTCTGTAAATGCCGTAGATATGCTTGAGTCTCCACTGAATATCGCCTTTTAGACCGTTCTCTTTCAATTTTTCTCTGACTGTTTCAATTATCTCTTCAAGGTAAGGAAGGATTTTCCTCTTCTTCTCTCTTACTTTTCTTTCTAATTCCCTGTAAGTTTCCGGGTCAAGGTATTTGAGTGAAAGGTCTTCTAATTCGTTTTTAAGCCTGTACATACCGAGTCTGTTTGCCAACGGTGCGTAAATGGTAAGGGTTTCCTTGGCATTTCTCTTCTGACTTTCAGGTTTCATGCTGTCCATAGTCCTCATGTTGTGGAGTCTGTCTGCAAGTTTAACTATCAGAACTCTGATGTCCTCTGCAAGGGAAATGAGAAGGTTTCTGAAACTTTCTGCATCTCTTTCCTCTTTGCTTGAAAAACGGTAACCCTCCAGTTTCGTGACTCCCTTGACGATAAAAGCAACCTCTTTTCCAAATTCCTTCTCAATTTCTTCAACGGTTGTGTCTGTATCCTCAATCACGTCGTGAAGGAGTCCAGCAATTATTGTGGGAACGTCCATTCTGAGTTCAGCTAATATGTAGGCAACCTCTGCTGGATGGGTAAAGTAGGGTTCTCCAGATTTTCTGAACTGTCCTTCATGTTTTTTCTTTGCAAATTCGTAAGCTTTACAGATTTGCTCTTCTTCAAAAGAGTCTCTGTATTCCTTTACTTTTTCTATAATTTCCTTGCAGCTTCTCATTTATATCTTCCTGTTCAAAAATTTTAAAGACAACCATTTAAAATTAAGGCGAAAGCTTCAGGAGATGCAATGCCAGATAGACCTATTGGTGTTTTTGATTCAGGAGTTGGAGGACTTACCGTTCTAAAAGCCCTCAGAGAAAAACTTCCTTCAGAGAATCTTATCTACTTTGGGGATACAGCAAGAGTTCCCTATGGAACAAAGTCTCCAAAGACGATAATCAGGTATAGCATTGAGAATACAAAGCTTTTGAGAAGTTTTGATGTTAAAATGGTTGTCGTTGCGTGTAATACATCTTCCTCTTACGCTCTGGAGATTCTGAAGAGTGAATTTTCCAACGTGCCGATTATCGGGGTGGTCAATCCTGGAGCGAAACTTGCTGTTTCATCAACAAAATCGGGAAAGATAGGGGTGATTGGAACCGAAGCTACAGTAAGAAGTGGTGCTTACAGAAAGGCGATCGTTTCAATTAATCCCTTCTCAGACGTTTTTGAGAAGGCATGTCCTCTGTTTGTTCCACTTATTGAAGAGGGATGGCTTGAGGATCCTGTTACGTTGGAAGTCGCAAGACGCTATCTATTACCTCTTCTTGAAAGGGGAATAGATACACTTGTTCTTGGTTGTACACACTATCCTCTTATAAAGAAGGTTTTAGCAGAGGTGTGTGGGGATGTTGCTCTGATAGATTCGGCTGAGGCAGTTGCAAATGAAGTGGCAAGGATTTTACCTTCAAGAAGGAAAAGTGGAAGAGGAGAGGTAAGAATCCTTGTCAGCGATAAAACTGAAAGGTTTGAGAGAATAGCGAAGATGATCATGGGAAGTAGGATCAGTATTGAGGAGGTTTCAATTGATAAGGAGTGATGGGAGGAAACCGGATGAGCTGAGACCGGTGAAAATTACCATTGATTACATAAAGCACGCGGAAGGTTCCTGTCTCATAGAGTTCGGTGATACAAAGGTTATCTGTACTGCATCTGTTGAAGAAAAGATTCCTCCATTTTTGAAGGGAACTGGACAGGGATGGATAACTGCTGAGTACTCAATGCTTCCAAGGGCTACAGCTACAAGAACTGTAAGGGAGTCTGCGAAAGGAAGATTGACGGGAAGAACCCAGGAGATTCAGAGGCTCATAGGTCGTTCTGTAAGAAGTGCTGTTGATCTAAGAGCTCTTGGTGAGATAACTGTCTGGATAGATTGTGATGTTATCCAGGCAGATGGTGGAACAAGAACTGCTTCAATAACCGGTGCTTTTGTCGCTCTCTACAGAGCTCTTGAGAAGGTCGGGAAGCTTGAGGCTATCAAAAATTTTGTTGCTGCTGTGAGTGTGGGAATTGTTGATGGAGAGTTTCTCTTAGATCTTAACTACGAAGAGGATTCTATGGCTGAAGTTGATATGAATATTGTGATGAACGATGCTAAGGAGTTTGTAGAGCTTCAGGGTACTGCTGAAGGCAAGCCGTTTTCAAGAAGTGATCTTGATAGACTTCTTACCGTTGGAGAGAAAGGGATAATGGAGCTTATTTCTAAACAGAAAGAAGTCTTAGGAGTAAAGTGATGAGGATTATCCTTGCATCGAAGAACAGAGGTAAGTTAAGGGAATTTCAGGAGAAACTTTCTAAGTCTGGAATAGAGGTCATTCCCATAGATGAAGTGAAAAAAGTTGAGGAGCCGTCAGAAACGGGAGACACTTTTTTAGAGAATGCGTATCAGAAGGCTGTTTATTATGCGAGAGCTCTCTGTGAACCTGTAATTTCTGAGGATTCAGGACTTGAAGTTGAGGCTTTAGGAGGACTTCCTGGAGTTAGGTCTTCTCGATTTGCCGGGGAGAATGCTACAGATGAAATGAACAACAGGAAGCTCATTGAGGAGTTAAAGAAAAGGGGACTTTCAGAATCTCCTGCACGATACGTTTCATTTATAGTTCTTGCCTTTCCGGAAAAGAAGGGTCTCTGGAGTGAAGGAGAGGTAAGAGGAAAGGTTATACTTGAACCAGGGGGTGAAGGTGGTTTTGGCTATGATCCACTTTTTATTCCAGAAGGATATACTCTGACGATGGCAGAGATACCTCTTGAAGAAAAGAATAAAATTAGTCACAGAGGAAAAGCAATCGATAAGTTAGTTAAGCTGATAGAGGAGATTAAGAAGTGGTAAAAGAAATAATTCACATTTTAATTAAGTTTCTTACGTGGTTTATCATAATTGGAGCTCTTCTTACCTGGGTTCCTCTTCATAAGAGAAACAGGCTCATCTGGAAGGTAATAAATCTGACGGAGAAAATTCTGAAACCAATAAGAGCATTTATTCCTCCGATTGGAGGGATAGATATAAGTCCGATTGTTGCTATAATCATTTTGCAGATAATAGATAGTATCGTCAGAGGACTGTAAAAATGAAAAAAGAAAAAAGATTAAAACCACAGGAGATAAGGTCGAAAGAGTTTAGTAAAAAACTGTTTGGATATGATCCGGATGAAGTTGAGGCTTTTTTAATAGAAGTTGCCAATGCATATCAGGATCTTTTGAAAGAAGTTGAGGATCTTAGAAGGGAGACTCCGGAATATAAAACGGAAGAACTGGTAGATAAAGCCCGTAAAAGAATAGAGGAAATTCTTCAAAAGAAAATGGAGGAAAAAGAGGAGCTTGAGAAACAGAAAAAAGAAATAGAAATAGAGATAGAAAAGCTTAAACTGGCTCAGAAGAAAATGTTTGATAGACTTAGATTGGCGATTTTTGATATGACAAGGATAATTGAGGAGATCAAGCCAAATGCTTCAGGTAAGGAAAAAGGGAAAAGCACTGGAACTGGAAGTGAAGGTGCAACCCAGGGCTTCTCGCAACCAGATAGAGAAGATAGAAGAGGGGAGACTGAAGATAAAGGTGACAGTACCACCTGAAGGGGGAAAAGCAAACCAGAAAGTAGTAGAGTTACTTTCTAAAGCTTTGAAAGTTCCCAAAAGCAACATAGAAATTGTAAGAGGAGAAACTTCTCGTATAAAACTCGTAAGAATTGAAGGGACAAGTTTGGCAACTTTGCAAGAGAAATTAAGAGTAGAAGTTGCGGAAGTACCTTGACAACTAATGGCTAAAATAGTATTTTCTTGTTAAGCGTTGCTACACTTTATCTTAAAACCCATTAGGAGGGAGCGGCATGACAAAGAGTGATCTCGTAACAGCAATCGCTGAGAAGGCAGGCATCAGGAAGAAAGATGCCGAAGCAGCTCTTAACGCATTTATTGACGTTGTTACAGAAGCTCTTGCAAAAGAAGAAAAAGTAGAGATCAGAGGCTTCGGTACATTCCTGATGAAGGAGAGGGCTCCAAGGGTTGCAAGAAACCCAAGGACAGGAGAGAAAGTAGAGGTTCCTGCCAAACTCTCACCTGCCTTCAAGCCTGGCAAGGATCTTAAAGACGCTACAGAAAAGGTTATAAAGGGTAAGAAGAAGAGAAAGTAAGCTTGCAAGGGGGAGTTTTCTCCCCCTATGCATAAAGAAAAAATCTCTAAGCGTGAGGGGTATTACCAGATTTCGCAGCAGTTTATGATTTCGTCTCTTTGAGGACCTGTGGAGACCATTGGGATTGGTGTTTCAAGGTAGTCCTCAATGAATTTCAGGAAGTTCTGAGCTTCTTTTGGTAAATCTTCAAATCTTTTTATGTGGGTTGTTTCCTTTTTCCATCCAGGGAGGGTTTCGTATATTGGTTTGACTGCTGATAGCTCTTTTGCTGTTGATGGGAAGTGATCAATCATTTCGCCGTTTAATTCGTATCCAACACACACATTTATTTCATCAAAGGCATCAAGAACGTCAAGCTTTGTGATTATCAGACCGTCTAAGTCGTTTACCATTTTTGAAAATCTTAAAGCGAAAAGGTCCAGCCAGCCGCACCTTCTCGGTCTTCCTGTTGTAGAACCGTACTCGTGTCCCCTGGCTCTCAGGAGTTCTCCCATGTTACATTTGAGCTCCGTAGGGAATGGTCCTCCACCCACTCTTGTTGTGTAAGCTTTTGCAATACCGTAGATTTTTTCGACCTTTTTAGGACTAACACCTGTTCCTGCTGAAATGCCAAGGGCTGAGGAGTTGGAAGAAGTAACGTAAGGGTAGGTTCCAATATCTATATCAAGAAGTGTTGCCTGAGCTCCTTCAAATAGAATCTTTTCTCCGGAGTCTATCGCTTTATTGAGAAGGGAAACGGTGTCAGAGATAAAGTGGCTTACCTTTTCGTAGATTCTCATAATGTGGGAATAGATTTCATCAAAGTTGAAGTTTACGTCATAGTTATAGACGTTCTTGAGAGTTAGCTCTTTCTCCATTATGTTCCACTTCAACTTTTCTTTGAATGTTTCTTCATCTCTCAAGTCAGCAATTCTTATTCCAACCCTGCCAGCTTTATCCCTGTAAGCGGGACCAATACCTTTAAGTGTTGTTCCAATGGAGCCGTTCCCCTTTATTTTCTCGGAAGCCGCATCCAGCTCCTTGTGGTATGGAAGGATAAGGTGGGCTCTTTCGCTTACAAAGATTCTACCTTCAACAGATATTCCAACTCTTTTGATGAACTCTATTTCGTTGAGAAGTCCTTCAAGGTCTATAACCATTCCATTTCCAAGTACACACTTCTTGTCATTGTGGAGTATTCCGGAAGGAAGAAGGTGGAGTATGTACTTGGTTCCATCGATTACTACAGTGTGCCCAGCGTTGTTTCCTCCCTGAAATCTGACAATGTAGTCAGCCTTTTCAGATAGGATGTCAACAATCTTTCCCTTTCCTTCGTCACCCCACTGGGTTCCAACGATTGCAAGTGTGGACATTAAAATCCTCCTTCTTGATAACGTAAATTCACCTTTTGGCTAATTCTTCCTTTGCTGTTTTTATAAAGAGAAAAGCCATATAGAGCAAAGCCATTGTAAGAATAAATCCGACTATTGTGGCAAAAATTATTTCCCACATTTTTCTAACCTCTCAAATAGACTTTTAATGGTTCCAAGGAGATAAGCCACAACGGTTAAGAAGCCTACTGTTAAAACTATACCAAAAAGTATAAACGGAATTGAAATAGGATCTTTCAGTTTAAAAAACAATCCGACAGTTCCGCCTGCAGTAATGAAGGAAAAAGTAGCTATCAATTTTAAAATCTCCGTATAGAACTTT
>OFBU01000106.1_pt1 | contig 11501 bp, 9 predicted proteins | sample 1520681 | NCBI WGS metagenome assembly OFBU01 (sample SAMEA3696450, study PRJEB22514) | metagenome | biome: water; feature: marine; material: hydrothermal vent | place: Pacific Ocean | collected 2014-08-16 | depth 1514 m
TCTTGCCGCAGGGTCGCGATCAAATACACTTTGAATGTCTTCAATAAATTTCATGGGCAAATTATATCATAGCGCGCTTATAAACTTAATAAGGCATCCTTAATCAATAATCAACAACAGATCTGAAGCGTTTATAGTTCCATAAATATTGCTCAGGTTTGGTCCTAACCAAACCTTCAATCACCTGATTCATCAACGCCACATCATCTTTAAGTTCGCCAGAATCTGACAAAATATTCACCGGCTTTAAGTTTAATTCGTAACCTTTACCTTTTTCTAATCGAGTCGCCCAAGTTAGTAACACTTTGGCATTATTCTTTCTAACAAGCTTAGCCAGTAGTGTCATAGTGCGTGCATCATGATTAAAAAATGGCGCCAAGATGCTGCCCTCTTCCCCAGGATCTTGATCTGGCAAGATCCCAATTAAATCACCTTTTACCAATGCTCTTTGCAGCCTAATCACACCTTTTTTATCGGCCGTTGCCATTGATAAATTATCTTGCTGCCTTTTAGAAATCAAGCATTCTTCCTGCTCAGACTTTCTCAGTGGCTTGTATAAAAATGTCACTGGTTTGGTTAATGATAACACTCTACCTGTAATTTCCCAACAGCCAAAATGTGGCACCAATAAAATAACCGGTGAGTCACTCTTTAAATGCGCCATGCCTGTTGTCTTAGTAATATACGTGGCATTATTTTTAAAGCTATTAAACCAAATAAAGCCAGATTCACTCAATCCTTTACCGGTTTCAATTAGAGATTTTTTAACAAGGTTTTGTTGTTCTGTATCGCTTAAATCAGGAAAACAAGTTTGTATGTTTTTACTTACAACTTTTTTAGAATCACTGTTCGTCAAAGACAAGTATCGACCAATCATAGCGCCAATAAAATGATTAATCCTAAGCGGTAAAATCGAGAAAAAAGTTAAGATAAATTTAATCATCAATCAAATCCTTGGTTTCATCCAACATCGGTTTCATTGCACTGAGCAGGTTTTTATACAGATTGGGAATGCGCTTTTCTTCGTCTAACAACCAATGTTTAAAATATTCTCGCTCAGTCGGCATACTAAAGCAAGCTGGGCATGAATCAGCAATCACAGGTAAATCAGCCGTCTTAGAAAAATCAGCCAATTGACGCTCACGTACATACACCATTGGGCGAATAATACGTAAATCTTTGGCGTCATTAATATAGTGTGCTTTCATGGTTTGAATCTTACCATTGTGACACATCGACATCATTAAACTCTCGCTCAAATCATCTAAATGTTGGCCCAAAGCTAAAACGTTATAACCTTCTCGTCTGGCTACTTGATACATCAAACCACGCTTGATTCGAGAGCAAAATGAACAATAAGAATCACCACGCATACTTTCTTTAGCCTGTTCCATAATCGGAAATTCTTCAAAAAAATATGGGATATCAAATTGCTTAAAAAACACCTCAAGTGCTTGCGGCTCAAAACCTTCAACTTGAGGATCAATCGTTACAATGCCGAGTTCAAACTTGACCGGAGAATGACGCTGAAAATGACGCAAGATGTGGAATAAACTCAAAGAGTCTTTACCACCAGAAACCGCTAACAATATTTTATCACCCGCTTTAATCATGCCAAAATCACTAATGGCACGGCCAACAGGTTTAAGTAATAGTTTGGGTAATTTTATGCGTGGTAAAACCATTGCTCTTGTCTTTTTAAAGTGTCTTTAGATAGATTGTCAGTGACACTCAAAGTGCAAAATGTTGGTGCACTGTTGGTCATTGTGACGCTTAATTCAATTAACAACTCGTCTCTTAAAAGTCCAACTTGGATTACATCGCCTTCGGCGTAAGAGTCAATCGCGCTTGCTAAGTCTTTAGCTTGTACTTTGATACTGTCAATACTCATGATTTTATCGCCAACATATAAGCCCGCTGCTTGAGCGCAAGACCCCTCTAATACATGACTAATAAGGGCAAACTCTTGGGCTTTGTTAATGCCAATACCGAAGTTTGAAAGTTCTTCTTTCTTATGGCTAAATTCACAATTGATGCCCACGTAATCAAATGCTTGTTTGAGTGGCAATTCACTCATACCATACAGATAATCATCAAAAAATTTGGTGAAATCACTTTGAGTTAAATGTGCAACCACTTTTTGTACCGTATCATCTTCTAAACCGGTGTCTTGATAATTGGCCCATATCAGCTTCAACACATCATCTAATGACTGAGCATCATGACTACGGCTACGAATCTCAATATCGAGCACAAAAGCCAACAAAGCACCCTTGGTATAATAGCTCACAATTGCATTTGGTGCGTTCTCATCTTGTTGATAAAACTTAGTCCAAGCATCAAAACTCGACTCAGCCAATGATTGTTTGTGTCGACCTTGGCTCTTTTGTACTCTCGTTACCGTTTGTGCAAATAAGGTTAAATACTGCTCCGGTGATAACAGCTTAGTACGCAATAGTGACAGCTCATCATAATACGAAGTAAAGCCCTCAAAAACCCATAACTGTTCGGTGTAATTCTCCCGCCCCAAATTAAGCGCATGAAAGCTTGCTGGCTTAATGGTTTTAATCCACCACGCATGAAAGTACTCATGTGAACAAAGCGCTAAAAATCGCGTGTAATCAGAATCAATTTCAGGTTTATTTTCGGTTGGCAACTCTTTTCTAGAGCAAATCAAACTGCTGGATTTTTTGTGCTCTAGGCCGCCGTAAGCCTTAGTTCTTACCAGTGTTAAAAACAAGTACTCATCAAACGGTACATCGCTGACAAAGAAATCTATATGGTGTTGACAAATGCGTATCAAATCAGCTCTTAATCGGGCGATGTCTGTTGTGTGTTGGCCAGTCAATGTCATGGCATGAGGTATCTTATTGACCTCAAATTCAAAGCGGGTGAAATCAGCCATCTCCACCGGATGATCAATCAAGTCTTGATAATGATCAGCTTGGTAAACCTCGAAACCCTCATCTTTTGATTTGAGCTTTAAAGTGGTGGCACAACTCCAATCGCCCAACATCTTACTTGTTGGGTAGTTAATCACCAACTCACATGGGTTATCTTCAAAGCCAACTGATTTTAAAAATACACTACTGCCATTAAAGAAGGCACGCTCATTAGTTAGATAGGCACAACGTACCGACAAATCAAAAGCATAAAGCTCATATTGCAAAGTAATACTTGCATCGCAAGGCTGCGTGATCCAATGGTTTTTATCTAGTTTTTTAATGGCAATCGTCTTGCCACAACTTTGTGCATTAATACTAACGATATGTTTAGAAAAATCTCGAATCAAATAACTGCCTGGAATCCAATTTGGCAATGAAAAAACCTGCCCTAATGGGTTAGGATTATCAAGTGTTAGCTCGACTTGAAAAATATGTGCGTGTAAGTCTTTAGGGGTAAGCGCGTACCTAACAACGTTTTGATTCATCGAACCAATTGATCAATCGTTGCTTTGAAATCGAGCACTGCTTTTTGATAATTTGTGGCCACCTGTGCATAGCCAAGCTGGGCATTTTGCTCATTATTTTGTGCACTAATCACAAAGCTCGCCTGTCCGCTACCATTGGCATAACGCCCTCTTTCTTCTACAGTTCTAGCCTTGGCAATTGAAATTTGCTTTTTATTAGATTTAAGCATTTGCATTAGTAGCTTAATTTTTTCTTTAAGTATGGTAGCTTGCACATTAAGTTCAAGCAACTGCTCTCTTTTGTATTGCGCTAAACGCGCCAATTTAATTTCTGCTTTTTTGACATTGTTACTACTCTTAACCCCACCCAATGGATACGACCAGTCCAAACCCACATTCCAAGTAGCGCTTTGGTTTTCTAATGAATTCGAGTAACTGCTGTTTTCTCCCTCACTTGCCAAACCTAAATTCAAATCTAACTTAGCTTGCGATTCATTCTTAAAACTAAACAGTTGTCGCTTCAAAGTTTTTTGATCTAAAGCGGTAATTTTTAGCGCTCTAGTGTCTGCTAATAACCACACCTCTTTAGCAGAGTAAATTTTGTATAAATCTGTATTGGCAACCACTTGATCAAAATTAAGCGCTAATGTAATGGCTATTTCATGACGCAACAAGATTAAGTCTTGCTGTGCTTGTAATAATTGCTGTTGCGCTCTTTGATAGGCATCCTCTTGCAACAAGACATCAACCTTATCTACCACAGAAGCCTCAAATTTTTGCTTAACTAAATTCAGCTCTTGCCCGGCCAAAGCTAATCGGCGCTCATTAATTAACTGCTGCTCTTGTGCATAGGCCAAATCAACAAAACGCTTGAGTTTTTTAAGGATAAAATTTTCTTCCTGCTCCAGCCGTTCAAGCGTATTTTTCTCAATGGCAATCTGAGCAACATCCCCATCAAGCTGGTCATTCACACCATCCCGATTGCGTAATAATGGATACGTATAATCTAATGAAAATCGGTTACGTGTCGTATTAACGTCTTTATTTTTATCCTTCCAAGCGTGTTTAAAGGTAATATCACTACCAGAATTTGCAATTTTTCGCGTTGCAGAAACATCGGCTGAGGTTGTGTTTAGCTTGTTATAAGTGCTCGATGATATATCGCTGGCATTTTCATTTTTATAATTACCATTAATCGAAATAACCCAATCTTCATTAGCTGTAGTTAGGCGTTTTTCAACTTGTTTAATCTGACTGCTTAATGCTTGTTGTTCAAAAAAAGGATGGGTGGCTTTTAGCCGCTCAATAAACTCACGTTCACTGATTGCTTGCGCATTAAAGCCAGTTAATAATATTAAAATGGTGATAAAAATTTTCTTCATTTTGGCGCAACTTTTTTAATTTCATTAATAATAGCATAAAGTTTTTTACCCGTGGTTTCAATCACCACATCAGCAACTTCTTGATAAAAATCTTCTCTAGCGTTGACTAAATCACGAATGGTTTTCTCTCGATTACTTGATTGCTCTAACAAAGGGCGTGATTTAGAATTGGCTGTGCGTTTTACCAGCTGTGCAATACTAGAAGATAAATACACCACAAAACTATCACGCTTTAGCAATGTTCTATTTTCTTCTTTGATAACAATACCACCGCCAGTGGCGATAACAATATTAGGGATTTCGCACAAATCTTTGAGCACTTGAGTTTCACGCTGACGAAACCCTTCTTCACCTTCTACATCAAAAATATGATCAATCGCAACACCGGTGCGGGCAATAATCTCAAAATCGGAATCGAAGAAGTCGCGCTTTAATACACAAGCAAGACGGCGACCAACCGAAGTCTTACCAGAGCCCATAGGGCCGACTAAAACAACATTGGTTAGTTGATTGTCCATAATATGATCAAAGGCGATTAAGCCAGTTCATAACTTGCACCGCAATACGGGCAAGCGGCTTTACCTGTTGAATCAAATTTTAAGAATACTTTAGGGTGCATATTCCACTTTTGCGCATCTTTTGGTGGGCAATGAAAAGGTAAGTCTTTCTGTTCTACCGTAGAAAAACTGACATGTTTTTTCTGAAAATCATCTACTATTTCACTCATCGACACACCCCTTTGGCTATCCAATTTTTATATTGTTCATTACGACCATAAACACAATCAAAGTACAAGGCTTGCAATTGCTTGGTTATTGGCCCGCGTGTTCCAGCACCGATTGTGCGATTATCTAACTCACGAATCGGGGTTACCTCTGCCGCTGTGCCGGTAAAGAAAGCTTCATCAGCACAATACACCTCATCACGGGTAATGCGTTTTTCAACAATTTTATAACCCAAATCTTTCGCCAAAGTAAAGATGGTATCACGAGTAATGCCCGCCAACGCCGAAGTTAAATCCGGCGTGTAAATAACACCATCACGAATAATGAAGAAATTTTCACCACTGCCTTCAGCCACAAAGCCATCGACATCTAACAACAATGCCTCATCATAGCCATCGGTTAACGCCTCTTGCAAAGCCAGCATAGAGTTAATGTAGTTACCATTCGCCTTGGCTTTGGTCATCGCAATATTAACGTGATGGCGCGTATAGCTTGAAGTCTTGATACGAATACCATTTTCCATGTTGTCTTCGCCTAAGTACGAACCCCATTCCCACGCAGCAATAATCGTATGCACTTTTAGGCCGTCAGCACGCAAACCCATGCCTTCGGAGCCATAAAAACTCATTGGGCGAATATAGGCGCTATCAAGGTTGTTTTTAACTACGGCATCTTTTTGAGCTTGATTGATCTCTTCTTTAGAAAAACCAATGTCCATATTCATAATCTTGGCAGAATTAAACAACCGATCCGTATGCTCTTCAATTCTAAAAATTGCTGGGCCATTATCAGTTTGGTAGGCACGAACACCTTCAAACACACCCATGCCATAATGCAAAGTGTGTGTTAATACGTGAACTTTAGCATCACGCCAATCAACCCATTCACCATCAAACCAAATAAAACCATCTCTATCGTCAAATCCTGGCATCTTTATTCCTTATCTAATTCAAATGCGCTGTGCAATGAACGCACCGCTAATTCTAAATATTTTTCATCAATGACAACTGATATTTTAATCTCTGAAGTAGAGATCATTTGAATATTAATATTCTCTTGATGCAATACTTCAAACATCTGCGCTGCAATACCTGCGTGTGAACGCATACCAATACCCACTAAAGAGACTTTAACTACTTTATCATCAGTTTGTACGCCCATAGCACTTAACTCATCACAAATACCTTGTAAGATCGCTTGCGCCTTATCAAAGTCACTACGATGCACGGTAAAGGCAAAATTAGTTAAGCCTTCGCGTGCAGACACACTTTGTACAATCATATCAACTTCAATATTCGCTTCACTGATTGGCTTTAAAATTTTAAAAGCAATACCCGGTTCATCTGGCACACCAATTAAGCTTAATTTTGCTTCATCGATATTATGCGCAATCCCTGAAATAACGGCTTGTTCCATAATGTTTTCCTCACTGGTAATTAATGTCCCCTCAGGATTGTCAATCAGTGATGACAATACCCTTAAAGGTACCTTGTATTTTGATGCAAACTCCACACTACGGATTTGCAAAACCTTTGAGCCAAGCGATGCCATCTCAAGCATCTCCTCATAGCTCACAGACTTCATTTTTCTTGCCTTTGGCTCAATGCGTGGATCGGTGGTGTACACACCATCCACATCGGTATAAATCTGACACTCGTCAGCATTCAGCGCTGCCGCTAACGCTACAGCAGTAGTATCAGAGCCACCACGACCCAAGGTAGTAATATGCCCTTGTTCGTCCACACCTTGAAAGCCAGCCACAACGACAACTTTGCCAGCCTCTAAGCTTTCACGAATACGATGATCGTCAATCGACTTAATGCGCGCCTTGCCATGCTCACTATCCGTGGTAATACGCACTTGCGAACCCGTGTATGAAATCGCATCACAGCCTAATTGTTGAAGTGCCATCGATAACAATGAAATAGTTACCTGCTCGCCTGTGGTCAAGAGCACGTCCATCTCTCTCAATGAGGGCATATCTTGAACATCCTTGGCAAGCGCTGTCATGCGGTTGGTTTCACCACTCATGGCAGACACACTCACCACCAGCTGATCACCACCATCGGCAAAGGCTTTAATCTTTTTAGCGACGGCTTGAATCCTCTCAACTGAGCCGACTGAAGTGCCGCCGTATTTTTGTACAATCAATGCCATTGGTTAACAATTAATCAATAATGCATGAATTATACGTTAGCATCACTATTTTCAGCAATAAAAAAAGCCTGCCGAAGCAAGCTTTTTAATTATATTTTTTACTGTTTTATTTACTTCTTGTTACCAAACACGTATTTTGGTTTAAAGATGTAAACCAATAAAGGAATGATGGTTAATGCAAGAACTACATCAATAATCAATGCTTCAGAAATAAACACACCCAACGCCCAAGTATTAGCCAATTGTGTCATTAACAGCGGGATGAAGCTCGCTAGCAATACTACAATCGAGGCAAATACCGCAGCACCTGTTGTCTCTAGTGTGTTTTGCAACGATTCAACCCATTGTCCACCCGTGGCAGCCATCTCTTCTTTTAAGCGAGAGATCATATAAATACCATAGTCAACACCCAAGCCCATCGCAATCGATAACGACACCAAGGTTGCAAAGTGAAGGTTGCCCGACCAGTTTTCAATACTGGTGTAGTAAGCGCCTAAACCGTACTGACCAAATAGCGTTACTAGCAAAGTTGAAGTTAAGATCGCTGCAACCAGTGGCGAGCCAAAGATAAGTGCAGCCACAATGAAAATTGCCAATGCAGTTATCAATGGCGACTTAATGTATTCAACTTCGGCTACGTCATGTGTTGCCTCAGTTGCACCTAAGAAACCACCCACAGCCATAGTCGTGGTACCACTGTCTTCAATCTCGACCACTTTAGCGACCCAATCACCGTTTTCGTTAGCACAGTCTTGTCGCTTAGTTGGTGAGTTTGATTCATTAACACTCTCAATCGAACATACGCCTGCTTCAGGCATAGTAATAACATCGCCCGATTTAAAGCCCCAAGTCACCAAATCAAACCCTGGCTCGTCTTTATTATCAATAAAGAACTGCTGAATATCTTTTACAGTTTGGTGAGTTTTTACCGGATCCATGGTATTAACAAAGCCCATGATCACACCTTCGTTCCAACTTTTAGCCACAAACGAATCTAGATCACCCGCATTAGTATTTGCCTCTAACAAACCATTAAAACCAGTGACGATTTCATTTGCATTTGGCACCCATTCAGGATCATCAACATCGCCATACACATCCATATTAGCAGCAATAAACTTATCATTTGGCACATGGAAATATTTAAGATTTGGCTCTTGTCCTTCCGGTGTCATCATCAACATATTAACAATTTTTAAGAACTGAATGTACGAACCAGTAAAGCCAATATTCGGATGCGAACGCATCCAATCTTCAGTTTTTTCAATCGCTGCCATCACTTCAGCATGGTTAAATGCACCCTGCGGATCATCTTCATCCTCATCCCAACACTTAGTGCCTGGTGCTTGTGAGCCATCATACTCACAGGCCGGCAACATTGGGAAATGTTCAACCTTACCCTTAATTGGAATATTGACTGAAATCACACCTGGCATTACCTCGCCCAAACGACGCAAATCAATATTCGCATCAGAATCATACTTAAACGCTGCACGAGAATAGTTAATACCCACTTCCACACCTGGCATCGCTGATTCTGCTGTTGGGCTCAGTACTTTAGTTTGTACCGTGCTCCAAGCCACAAGCGCCACAATCATGGCAATTGGGATAATTTTCATCTTGCCAGTAATGACACTCGTTAGTGTTTTCGCCATGCCTTTTTCAAAAGCTGAAGCCTCTGTCATTGAAGCATCACGCTCAGTATCTTTGCCTGGGAACATCGCCATCAAAATTGGCGCAACCGTGGTTGTGGTAATCAAAATAGTCATCATTCCAAACATGCCAAAATATGCATACGCCTTATAGAACGAGATATCCACAAATGACAAAGTAAAGAAACCCACCATGTCTGTCACAATCGCCAGTGTTGCAGGAATAATCGTAACAGCAATCGCTTTTTCAGCTGCTGTGAGTGGATTGATGCGTTTATCACTATGTAGCTCACTCTGATAACGCCTGACCACTTGCACGGCGTGACCCGTACCAATCGCTAATAATAGCATTGGTGTTAACACCATCATTGTTGTCAATTTATAAGCGGTAAAGCCCATTAAACCAAGGGTGATAATAATAGTTGCAACTACTCCAATCAGTGGGAATACCGAACCTCTCCAGCCTTTGTTTAAGTACCAAAGCATACCCACCACGATCAAGAATGAAATCACAAACAACCACCATTTTTGCACCAAGTCATACAGCATAAAGGCTAAGAAGTACGGTTCACCCGCAATACGCACCTCTACTCTATCGCCGTGCTTGGCTTTAATGTCATTGACCAAATCAATGGTTGAAGAAACCCATGGCAGGTAATCAGTCTTAACTGTGTCAGCATAGTCGCCAACAATAAAGAAGCCCTTCGCTTTACACACTTCATCATCGTACCAACCTTCTTGTGCAAACTCACAACGTGTGCCGTCTTTGGCTTGCTTAAGCATTAGCATTGGTGCTAACACTGGGTTAGTTTCAATACCTTTCTTAAGGTGTGCTAATTGCTTATCAGATACTTGTTTATCAGTAGCGTTGATACCTGCAACAGGGATTAATCTTTCAAACTTTAAGCCGCCATCTTCTGATGTGCCCATGTACTTAATCTTTTGTGCAGCAATATCCATAAAGTTATTGCCACGGGCATGATCTAGTGCCACCATGTCATTATGGGCTTTTTGTACCATGTTAATAAACCACGGCTGATATACATCGGCTGAATCTTCCCAAGCACCACCAGCATTCTCACAAATCGCTTGTGTTATTTTCGCCGGGGCTGATTCGTTAATTCTTAAACCTGTTTCAGGGTCATAGTTAATGATTTCATCTGCATCACCGTATGGGTTATCACCACCAACACAGTCCTTTAAGACAAAGCCAACCACCATGATATTACCAAAGCCAAACTTCTGCTCACCATAGGCGTTAGTCGCTACGTAGCGATTAGATTCAGGTAATAAAGTATCAGGATCATTACGGATATCTAGAAACTGAACAAAGTAACCCATAAACAAAGTAAAGGCAGCCATTAAAGCTAATATTACTTTACGGTTGGCCACGACAAAGGCGGCGTATCTTGATGCAAAATTATTCATATTATTCTCTCCTTGTGAGATCGATGGTTTATTAAAATTTAAAAACAAAAGCGCGTTGGTTTATTTTTGCTTTTGGTTTTGAATCTTTTTAAGTTCGTTTATGATTATATTATTAAGTTCTTATTTTCATTAGGGTAGAAAAAAAGCCCGCAAAATGCGGGCTTTTTATTTAGGTTTTAAATAATCTTAGAAAGAGTATTTAACACCAACTTGGATATTAGATGAAGCTTCTAACTGACCAAACTGAGTATTTGCATCACCCCAGTATTTATTGTACTCAACCGTAGCTTGAGTATCATCATCAATTGAGAATTCAGCATCTAAACGGTTCCACTTACCACCGTTTTCTTCAAGCATAAGGATGTTGTTCCAACGATGTTCGCCAGAAGCACCAAATGGCTTAGAGAAGAATAAAGAATAGAATTCTTTATTCTCTTCAGCTTTTTGTAGGCCGTTAGACATATGCATTGCAGCAGTATCTGCAGTATATCTACCACCAGTCGCTGTCGTATTACCGGAGTTTGCGTTAACTGTTTCGTTAACATAATCTAGATTACGAATTTGAATCAACTGAGCAGAAATCATCATGTTTGTTAATGCTGTAATATCTGCACCAATTACATACTTAAAACGATCACCTTTACGCATTGTTAATGCAGCAGGCAAGTCGCCAATAGATAACGCACCACGATCTAACACAGGTGTGTAAGTTCCTTTCTGGTACAAAGCCTCGCCACGAATTACCACA
>OFBU01000110.1_pt1 | contig 11109 bp, 7 predicted proteins | sample 1520681 | NCBI WGS metagenome assembly OFBU01 (sample SAMEA3696450, study PRJEB22514) | metagenome | biome: water; feature: marine; material: hydrothermal vent | place: Pacific Ocean | collected 2014-08-16 | depth 1514 m
CTGATATATATTTTCCACTACAAACCAATCTGGAGGTTTTCGTTGGTAAAAAATCCTTTCAGGGATTCAGAGAAGATATGGGTTTTAGATGGAGCAATGGGAACAATGCTTATGAAGAAAGGTCTTGACGTTAACTACGCTCCAGAACTTCTGAACATCAGAGAACCTGAAATCTTAAAAGAGATTCACAGAGAATATGTGGAAGCTGGAGCAGACATCATAGAGACAAACACTTTTGGAAGCAACAGAATTAAACTTTCCCACTACGGACTTGAAGATAAGGTAGAAGAGTTAACTGCAGCAGGAGTAAAGCTTGCGAAAGAGGTCGCCGGCGATAGAGCTCTCGTCGCTCTATCAGTTGGGCCAACTGGGGTTTTTGTTGAACCTGTCGGAGATTACAGTTTTGACGAGCTCGTTGACGTTTTCAAAGAACAGATAAAGGCTGGAGCTGAAGCCGGTGCAGATCTCATTTTGATTGAGACCATGTCCGATACAAAAGAGGCAAAAGCTGCTGTAGTTGCTGCCCAGGAAGTTTGTGATTTGCCCGTAATAGTGAGCATGACCTATCAAGCTGATGGCAGGACGCTCCTTGGAACACCACCTGAAGTATCAGCAGCAATCTTTGAAGGTTTTGGTGTTGCTGCCATCGGTGCAAACTGTTCCCTTGGTCCCGAAAGTTTCGTTGACCTTATCAGGAGAACGGCAGAAATCACAGATACCCCAATTATTGTCTATGCCAATGCAGGACTTCCCGTCCTGAAGGATGGAAAAACCTACTATCCAGAACCCCCTGAAACTTTCAAAAAATATGCTGTTGAATTTGTCAAAGCAGGAGCGAACATAATCGGTGGCTGTTGTGGAACAACTCCAGAACACATAAAAGCTATTAAAGAAGCAGTAAAAGACCTGAAACCGGTAAAAAGAAATCCTATCAAGGGATTAAAAGTTGCAAGCAGAACAGAACTTGTTGTGGTTGGAACAGGATATCCAACAAGAATAATTGGAGAGAGAATAAACCCTACAGGAAAAAAGAAACTTCAGGAAGCTCTGAAAAAGGGAGATCTTTCCTTAGTAAAGGAAGAAGCTAAGAAACAGGTAGAGGAAGGAGCAGATATTTTAGATGTTAACGTTGGAGTTCCGGGAATTGATGAAGCAGAAGCAATGGAAAAGGCAGTAAAAACGGTTATCGAAACCGTTAACGTTCCAATAATGATAGACAGCAAAGATCCTGAAGCTATTGAGCGAGCTCTGAAAATGTGTGATGGAAAACCTATCGTTAACTCCTGTTCAGGAGAAGAAAAGGACATAAAGAGCATCCTGCCTCTTGTGAAAAAATACGGAGCCAACGTTTTGGCTCTTGGAATTGATGATGAGGGATTGAAGGAAAAGGCAGAAGACAGGGTTGCAGTTATTGATAAGATAATTAATGAATGTCAGAAAATCGGAATACCAAAGGACTTCGTAATAGCTGACGTTCTAAACCTTGCAGCAAGTGCTATGCAGGAAGCAACTACGGAAACTCTTAAAGCTATCAGAATGATAAAAGAAAAACACAATGTTGCAACAACACTTGGAGTCAGCAACGTCTCTTTTGGACTTCCAGCAAGACCACTCATTAACTCAGCCTTCATGGCAATGGCAATAGAAGCAGGTCTTGACTCAGGGATAGTTAACCCAGGCGATTCCAGAATGGTTGAAACAATTTACGCTTCAGACGTTCTCACAGGCAAAGATAGAGGAGCCGTTCGCTACGTTGAAAAGTTTCAGAATTACAAACCTAAAGCAGAAGACAAAGAGTGCAGAGAGCTCCTGAGAAAAATCTGTCAGGTTTCCTGTGCATTCCTTGAGGGAAAAAAAGTTAGCATAGATGTAGAAGGTGAAAAAAAGGCTGAAGAAAAAGTCTCAAAGGATAAAGAAGAGGATGGAGCTCCTCCCGGTATTCTTGGAGAAATTTTCAAGAAAGTCATAGAAGGAGATAGAGAAGGAATAACAAAACCCACGGAAGAAGCCCTCAAAGAGTTTGAACCGATGGAGATAAGTGATAAGGCTCTAATTCCTGCCCTTGATGTTATTGGTCAGAAGTTTGAGAAGGGAGAAATATTCCTTCCTCAGATGCTCCGCTCAGCTCAGGCAGTTCAGTCTGCATTTGAGATTCTGAAGAAGGAGATTAAAAGGAGAGGCGGAGACGTAAAGGCTGGTGGGAAGATCGTTATGGCAACAGTTTATGGAGATGTCCACGAAATAGGTAAAAACATAGTAATTACAATGCTCGAAAACAGTGGATTTGAAGTCATTGACCTTGGAACAAATGTTCCTCCTGAGAAGATAATAGAAACGGCAAAGAAAGAAAATGCAGACGTTGTAGGATTGAGTGCTTTGATGACAACGACTCTTCCCGCAATGGAGGAAACCATAAAGAAAATGAGAGAGGCAGGGTTAAACATTCCTGTAATAGTTGGTGGTGCAGTCGTAACACCGGATTACGCAGAGAAAATAGGTGGTTATTACGGTGAAGATGCTCAGGAAGCTGTTAAAATAGTAAGGGAACTTTTGGGCATTTCAAATTAAACAGACCTGGAGGGAAGCAAATGGAGAACTATGTTAACGAAACAGATCTCAACGTTCACAAGGAGATAGAAGAGCTTAAATCTCTTATCAGAGATATCCCGGACTTTCCGAAACCTGGAATTATGTTTAAAGATATCACTCCTCTTCTCCATAAACCCTGGGCATTTCAAAAGATAATTGACTATATAGGAAACAGATATATAGGACTTGGTATTGACATTGTTGCAGGAATAGAGTCAAGAGGATTTATCCTGGCTTCAGCCCTTGCATACAAAATAGGAGCTGGTCTTGCAATCATTAGAAAACCAGGAAAGCTCCCATACAAAACCATAAGTGCAACATATACATTGGAGTATGGCGAAGATAAGATAGAAGTTCATGAAGATGCAATTCAGGAAGGAATGAAAGTTGTTCTCATTGATGATGTCCTTGCAACAGGCGGAACAATGAGTGCAGCAATTGACCTCGTTGAAAGACTTGGAGGAAACATAATCAGTGTTGATTTCCTCTTGGAGTTAACATTCCTCGGTGGAAGGAAGAAGATAACGGACAGAGGATACCCTGTATTTTCACTTATAAAGTTCTGAAATGAGAGATGCGTAATACATGGAGAAATACGGTGATAAAGATAGTTTTACCAATTTGTTTTGCTGTAATCTCTTTTGTTAATGCTTTTGCATCACCAGACTACAAGGAAAAACTACTGCCAGATTTTGCATCAACAGTATATGATAGAGAAGAACATATTATCGGCTTTTTCTACACTGGAAAATTCAGGCTTTATACTCCTTATAGGGAAATGCCTGATACCCTGATTAAAGCAGTTATAACAGCAGAAGATGAGCGTTTCTTTGAACATAAAGGCATAGACCCTCTGGGTATCCTCAGAGCAGCTATAACTGACATATCAAAAGGGAAAGTTGTCCAGGGTGGAAGTACGATTACCCAACAATTAGCGAAACTGATATATCTATCTCCCAAAAGAACAATAGATAGAAAATTGAAGGAGTTAGCTCTCGCAAGAGAATTAGAAGAGAAACTGACAAAAGAGGAAATTCTTGAACTCTACCTCAACTACGTTTACCTCTCAAACGGTGCATACGGTGTAAAAGCCGCTGCCTGGACTCTATTTGGAATAACGGACTTAAAGCAACTTACACCCGCCCAATGTGCATTACTGGCAGGAATTATCAGAGGTCCGGAATACTACAATCCTTTTAAATACCCTGAAAGAGCAAAAAGAAGAAGAAATTTCATCCTCAAGAAAATGCTCAAAGCAGGTTACATTTCAAAACAAGAGTACGAAAAAGCCATAGAAGAACCGCTTACACCTTTAAAAAAACCCAACAGACCAAGAACAGCAGGTTACGACCTTGATCTTGTAAAGTTTGAAATAGCAAGAAAAGGAATAGTTCCATACAATTCCATTTTTTCCAGAGGTTACACAATAAAGACAACAATAGACGAAGAAATTCAAAACTTTGCTCAGGAAGTTCTTTCAAAATACGACCAGAAGTATTCAGAACTCCATAAACTTGAAGATCTTCAGTGTGCAGGAATGGCAATAAACAAAAAGGGAGAAGTTCTATTTGTCGTTGGAGGTAAAGACTACCAGACAAGTAAGTTCAACAGGGCTTTTCAGGTACTGAGACCGATAGGTTCAACGGCTAAACCGATAACTTACTTAACCGCCTTCCAGAATGGATGGTCTCCGCTTGACTATATCCCCAATGAGCCATTAGAGATTCCAACCGGTCAAATTGACAATGAAACTGGAGAAGAGAAGATCTGGAAACCAGAAAACTATTCAGGAAAGTTCTCTCCGTTTATCCAGGTAAGAAAAGCTCTAATGAATTCTGTAAATGTAGCAACCATCTACCTTGCAATGCACTTCCCCCAGGATGTAAGAAAAAACCTGATAACCTTTGAACTTATAAAGAAAGACGCACCTTTTGATCTTTCCTACGTTCTCGGAAGCTTTCCCGGTAACCTTTACAGGATTGTAAGAGCCTATTCAGCTATTCAGGATAACGGAATTTTGAAAGAGCCTTATGTAATAAAGGAAGTTAGAAATAAAGAAGGAAACAAAATCTACCGTGGATATCCGACAATCAAGCCTGTTTCTGATCCGTTTTCAACCCAGATTTTAAGATCAATTCTTCAGGATGTAGTTAGAGAGGGAACGGCGAAAAGAATCTCTTACCTGACCAACTGGTTCGATGTGGCAGGAAAAACAGGAACAACAAACGACTTTAGAGACACATACTTTACAGGATTCACAACATCTTTCATCATGAGCGTCTGGTTTGGAAGAGACAGTTACGAGACCATGTGGAAAGGTGCTACAGGAGGAGGGGTAGCTGCACCTCCATGGGCTGAAATCGCCAAGAAACTCTGTTCAAAATACGGCTGTGGGCAGCTTGAACCTCCTTACGAAGAAATAGTCAAAAACTATCCACCCCCAACCCATTTCCCTGAAGAGGAAATGAAGGAAATTTACTACGATGAATCGATAAACTCAACAAATGAAGTAAATAATGAAAGAGTCTTAAAAACCATCAATTAGGATATCAGGCTGGATATCAAAAGATGGCGTTAAGTCAAGTGTTATAATTGCCACACAAATTTATGGAGGTAGTTTCGTGGAGAAAATAATTTCTGTTCCTATAGAAGATGAAATGAAACAGTCCTACCTGAGTTACGCAATGAGCGTAATCGTAGGTAGGGCATTACCTGATGTTAGAGATGGATTGAAACCTGTTCATAGAAGAATTCTCTACTCAATGTATCAACTCGGTTTATATCCGGAAAAGCCTTATAAGAAAAGTGCAAGAATCGTTGGAGAATGCTTTGTAAAAGGTACAAAAGTCTCCACTATTGAAGGATTGAAAAACATAGAAGATATCCAGATAGGGGATAAAGTTTACACATCAACAGGAATAAGAAAAGTTACAAAGCTTTATATTATGCACCCTCAACCTCTTAAGGAAGTTGTCCTTTCAAATGGGCAAAGCGTTAAATGTACCCCCGGACAAATGTTCAAAGTTCTAAATAGAGAAGGAAAATTTTCATGGAAGAAAGCTTCTGAGCTCTGTAGAGGAGATTTCCTTCTCCTGAGGGCGGTTTATCCTGATAAACTTCCCTATCAAGAGCGGGATGGAATTATTCTTGATGAAGAGGTAGCATATCTTACTGGTCTTTTCTGTGGTGATGGCTGGATTGAAAACGATAAAAGAGGATACCATCGATTTGGAATAAAAATACCTTCTCTTCCAGAAGCTGTTGAAAGGGCAAAGGCTATCTTGAAAAAACTTGGGTTTAATCCATACCATCAAAAGGATGGAACACTCAGAGTTTCTTCTCAGGAATCAAAAGTCTTAACAAAAATTTTTGAGGCAGATGAAAATACAAAGGCAACCAGCAAGAAAATTCCACACTGGTTATTCAGCTCCGACAAAAAGGTGATTTTATCCTTTGTTGCAGGTCTTATAGATACCGACGGACATATACATCGGAAGAGAAATGTTGTAACGATAACCTCTACTTCAGAAAATCTGGTAAAAGAGCTACAGTCTTTGCTATTCTCCCTGGGTATTCCTTCAAGAGTCTATCCTCAACCGCCAAAGAATGGAAGGGCGAATGGTAGAGATATTATAGGTAGGTATCCAGTTTACCATTTAGAGATTTCAGGACATTACACAGAAAAAGTTCTGGACACTCCAATCAAACCTGTAAAAGCGAACAGTTTTGTCCTCTCAAGACCCAAGCGTAACAAAGCAGATGAAATTCCTTATATAGGCAGTCTTCTTCTCCAGGAGTTTTCTGAAAAGCATCTCGGAGGCGGCTGGTATCTTTCCAGAGAAGGACACAAAGTTCGGTGCGGAATTAAATACAAAGATGGAACAAAGTTACGCTATAGTAAAAACTTAAAAGATGAATTCAAACTCTACAAAACGGCTATTCAAGAACTTAATTTCCTGAAGAAGGCAGAACTTATAGGCTCTAAGTATGAAAAACTTCTCAAGGACATTTTAGAAAATAACTGGTTCTTCATTGAGGTAAAGGAAGTAAGAGATCTTCCAGCAGAAGTAACTTACGATATTGAAGTTGAAAAAGAGCATGAATTTGTAGCTAATGGTCTGGTTGTCCATAATTGCCTGGGTAAATTCCATCCACACGGTGATACAGCAGTCTATGATGCCCTTGTCAGAATGGCTCAGGAATTCTCAATGAGATATCCACTTATCGATGGACAGGGTAACTTTGGTTCTATTGATGGTGATTCCGCAGCAGCTTTAAGGTACACGGAAGCAAGGCTTTCAAAGATTTCAATGGAGCTTTTAAGAGATATAGAAAAAGAAACTGTTGATTTCAGACCCAACTTCGATGAAAGCTTAATGGAACCGGAAGTTTTACCCGCTCGCTTTCCGAATCTCTTGGTGAACGGTACATCTGGAATAGCTGTTGGAATGGCAACGAACATTCCTCCCCACAATCTTAAAGAAGTCTGTCAGGCAGTTAAGTATCTGGTTGACCATGAAGAAGCTTCAACTGCCGAGCTCCTCCAGTTTGTCAAAGGTCCCGATTTCCCCACAGGAGCCGAAATCATAAATCCTGAGAACCTGCGAAAAATTTACGAGACCGGACGGGGAAGTGTAACAATTAGAGCAAAACACTCCATTGAAGAGGTAAGAAAGAAAACAGCCATCGTAATTACCGAATTACCTTATCAGGTAAATAAGGCTACTCTCATAAAGCAGATTGCAGATCTTGTCAAAGAGAAGAAGATAGATGGAATTTCTGACATCAGAGACGAATCTGACAGGGAGGGAATCAGGGTAGTTATTGAACTGAAAAGGGATGCAACACCTGAAGTTGTTTTGAATAAACTCTACAAGTTCACTCCTCTTCAGACGAACTTCAACTTTAACATGATTGCCCTTATAAACGGTGAACCGAAACTCTTAAACCTCAAAAGTTACCTGAAAGAGTTCATCGAGTTCAGAAGGGAAGTTATCCTTAGAAAGACTGCCTATGAGCTAAGAAAAGCAGAAGCAAGACTGCACATTTTAGAAGGTCTGAGAATCGCTCTTGAAAACATTGATCGAGTAATTGAAGTTGTCAGAGGTTCTGAAAGCCCTTCTTTAGCTCAAGAACTCCTCGAAAAAGAGTTTGGCCTTTCTGAAAAGCAGAGCAAAGCAATTCTTGACATGAAGCTCCAGCGACTCACCGGACTTGAAAGGGAAAAGATTGATTCTGAATATGAATCTCTCAAAAAAGACATTGAATACTATAAATTTGTTCTCTCAGACAAAGAAGAACAGAAGAGGCTCATAAAGGAAGAGGTCGATGAAATCATCAAGAATTACGGTGATGAGAGAAAAACAGCCATAGTTTCCAAAGAGTCTGAAATTGACATCGAATCAATGATAGAAGAAGAGGAAGTGGTAATTTTCCTTACCCACAAAGGCTTTGTTGCAAGAACCTCTGCAAAAAGCTACAGAACTCAGGGAAGAAGCGGAACCGGTGTCAGAGGAATAAAAACCAGAGAAGGGGACTTTGTCAAAGATGTAATTACTGCATCCTCCAAGGACTACCTCTTAGTATTTACAAATCAAGGAAAGGTTTACTGGTTGAAGGCTTATGAAATACCAAAAACAGAGAAATCAACCCGTGGACAGTCAATAAGAAACTTCCTTCCGGGAATGTCCGGGACAGAAGTTGTATCAAGAATTATCCCTGTGAAAGATTTTTCAGAAAAAAAGGATATCTTTTTCGTCACCCAGAGGGGATACGTTAAAAGAACGCCTCTTTCTGAGTTCTCCAATCCACGGTCAACAGGAATCAACGCTATAAACCTTGAATTAGGCGATAGACTCATCTACGTTGGGCTTGTTGATGAAAAAGATAACCTCCTCCTCATTTCAAAGGGTGGAAGAGCCATAAGGTTCCACGTTCAGGACGTTCGCCAGATGGGTAGAAGTGCAAGAGGTGTTAGAGGAATGCTTTTAGACCCTGAAGACAGAATTGTGGCTGGAACGGTTGTCCAACCTGACGATGTTTACCTATTAATTGTTATGGAGAAAGGATACGGAAAGAGAGTATTGCTTTCTGAATTTCCTCTCCAGAGAAGAGGTGGTAAAGGATTGATTGCTGCTAAACTCAGTGAGAAAAGCGGAAAGATAGTTGACGCAACTACTTTAAAAGGTGAAGAACCTGTAATAATTGTTTCAAAGAATGGAAAGATCATTAGAGTAAATAGCGGTGATATTCCCGTTTACGGCAGACATACAAGGGGTGTGAGGATTCAGAGACTTTCCGACGATGATGTAGTTGTATCAGTTTCAAAAGTTCAGGAGGAAGAAATTATGAATTAACAATTCCAGGAGAAGCATCTTGAAACTAACAGCGAAACAAATAGAAAAGAAAATAGAATTATGGAAAGAAATGTTTTCTTACTTTGCAAAACTGTTGGTGCTTGATGCATCGGCTGTTATTGTAGATATGAAAACAAGAGGAACTCTTTCTTTGATAGATATTCTCGGCATAGGTTTTTTCTACATTTTAGCAATACTGTCTCTTTTTGCATTGTATCGCTGGAACTACTACATTCATAGTTTAAGAGAATAATTCGGGAGAATTGACATGAGTATTACGTTTGCGGAAATAGCAATTTTTATAGGGTTCTTATTTTTCGTACTTGGTGTACTGTACCTGATGGTACAGGATATTAGAGAAGAAAAAAAAGCTTGATTGGTTCGTCTATGGGGTAGCGATGGGTAATACCACTTATTTCGAAATAGTTATAATGGTAGGACTTTTTATTATGATTATCGGCATATTTGTTGTAGCCCTTTTGGGTGATAGGAAAGTAAAAGGTTAAGGACAAGGAGGTAGAACGTGCTTGACATAAAATTTGTCAGAAGAGAACCAGAAAAAGTTAAAGAGCTCCTTTCAAGAAGAGACAAAAAGTATGCTGCAATGGTTGACGAGCTCCTTGCTGTCGATAGCGAAAGAAGAGCTATCATCTCAGAAGTTGAGGAATTAAAGGCAAAAAGGAATAAATACTCAAAGGAAATAGGGAAACTTTTCAAGGAAGGAAAGAAGGAAGAAGCCATTAAACTGAAATCGGAAGTAGAAGAGATATCCGAGAAGATTGTAAGCCTTGAAAAAGACCTTGCAGACGCAGAAAGAAGATTTGAAAGAATAATCCTTTCAATTCCCAACCTGCCTCACGCTGGTGTCCCTGTTGGCGAGGATGAAGAAGATAACGTAGTAATTAGATACTGGGGTGAAAAGCCACAATTCTGTTTTGAGCCTTTACCCCACTGGGATATCGCAAGGGAGCTTGACATTTTAGATTTTGAGAGAGCCACAAAACTTGCAGGTTCAAGATTTGTCATTTACAAAAAGTGGGGAGCAAAATTAGAAAGGGCTTTAATCAATTTCATGCTTGATCTTCATACGAGCAGTCACGGTTATGAAGAGATAATCCCACCTTTCCTCGTCAATACAAAGACGATGACTGGAACAGGACAGCTTCCGAAGTTTGAAGAAGATCTATATAAGATTGAGGGTGAAGATCTCTGGTTGATTCCGACAGCAGAAGTTCCCCTGACTAACATCCACGCTGGAGAAATTCTTTCAGAAAAAGAACTTCCAAAGTACTATACAGCTTACACCCCATGTTTCAGGAAAGAAGCTGGAGCTCACGGAAGGGACGTTAGAGGAATAATGAGACTCCATCAGTTTAACAAGGTTGAGCTTGTTAAAATCGTCCATCCAGACAAATCTTATGAAGAATTAGAAAAACTCGTTAGAGAAGCCGAGAAAGTCCTGCAGCTTCTTGGTCTTCACTACAGGGTCGTGGAGCTCTGTACGGGAGACCTCGGATTCTCCGCTGCAAAGACCTACGACATTGAAGTCTGGATACCTTCACAGAATAGGTACAGAGAGATTTCCTCCTGCTCAAACTGTGAAGACTTTCAGGCAAGGAGAGCAAAGATAAGGTTTAGAGACAAGGATGGTAAAACAAGGCTTGTCCACACACTTAACGGCTCAGGTTTAGCTGTCGGAAGAACTGTAATTGCAATCCTTGAACAGTACCAGCAGGAAGATGGAAGCGTAGTTATTCCAGAAGTCTTAAGGGATTACATTAAGATAGATAGGATTGTGATGAGTGAAGAGTGAGAGAGGTTTTACAGTTATTGAACTGATATTTGTTATTGCAATAGTTGGACTTCTTACTTCCTTAGCAGTTTTCAGCACTGTAAAGTGGATACACAGAACAGAAGTCAGGATTTTTGCAATGAAATTGCTTTCTGACCTTGAATGGGCAAGAGGTTTGGCTTTTAGATATGGAAACAGCACAGTAAAATTTAACAATTCTTCTGATGATTTTAATGGTAGTTATACTCTCTCGGCTGATAATTTTACCATCCAGAGAACTGTACCAAACGGAATTCGTATGGAAGCTTCTGAGGAACTACTTAGTGGTCAAGGGTTACAGTTTAGAAGGAACGGGCTTCCTGATAAAAACGG
>OFBU01000111.1_pt1 | contig 11032 bp, 10 predicted proteins | sample 1520681 | NCBI WGS metagenome assembly OFBU01 (sample SAMEA3696450, study PRJEB22514) | metagenome | biome: water; feature: marine; material: hydrothermal vent | place: Pacific Ocean | collected 2014-08-16 | depth 1514 m
CCTTACACAATATGTTTTACCATTAACTCTGTATGTATATTTACATCCCGAATGTTTGGGTGATGGTGGTGGATTCCAGGAAATTTCCTTTTGAGGTCCACAACTTATCAGGAAAATAGCAACTGATAATAACAACCATAATCTTTTCATGGCTAAGTTCCTTGCGAAGTATGCATTAGCAATTTTACATTATGGATTGAGTTTATCGTAAAATTTCACAAACAAGCTTTAAGGAGGGAAACAGTATGGAAAAGTTTACGTGTGATGAACTTAAAGAGGCTTTAAAGGGTATTGTTGAAGTTGGAGAAGATAGAGTAAAAGTTTTAGATGAGAAAAAAGTAAGAGAAGAGCTTATAGACAAGCTTGTTTACACAGCGGTCTTTGGAGATGAGGAAGAGAAAGCATGTACAAGATGGCTTATAAGGGCAATTGCTCTTGAAATGGATATTGTTCCATCTTCGATTCATGACCTTTACGTACAGGGAATGGCAAGGGAAGAAATTGACCAGTGGTTTACAGTTCCTGCAATGAATATCAGAGGAATGACCTACGACGTTATGAGGCAGATTTTCAAGATTGCAGTTGAAAAGGAAATGGGTGCTTTTATTCTCGAAATTGCAAAGTCCGAGATTGGCTACACAGATCAGAGACCTGCCGAATATACAGCTTGTGCTCTTGCTGCTGCTATAAAGGAAGGATACAAAGGACCTGTTTTCATCCAGGGAGACCACTTCCAGTTTAACGCCAAGAAATATGCAGAGGATCCAGAGAAAGAGCTTGAAAACATTAAAGCCCTTACAAAAGAAGCAATAGAAGCTGACTTCTACAACATCGATATCGACCCATCAACACTTGTTGACTACAGTAAACCAACACTCTCGGAACAGCAGTATCATAACTATCTGAATACTGCAAAGATGACCGCTTTCATCAGAGAGATTGAACCCGAAGGAATTACAGTCTCCGTTGGTGGTGAAATCGGGCACATTGGTGGTAAGAACTCAACACCGGAAGAGTTTGAAGCCTTTATGGAAGGATACCTTGAGACTCTAAAACAGTACGGAGAAAACATTCCACACATCAGCAAGATAAGTGTTCAGACAGGAACTGAACACGGTGGTGTTCCACTTCCAGATGGAAGGATAGCTGAAGTTAAGCTTGACTTTTCTGTTCTTGAGAAAATCGGAGAGGTTGCAAGGAAGAAGTACTCAATGGCAGGTTCTGTTCAACACGGTGCTTCAACGCTTCCAGATGAGCTATTCCACAAGTTCCCTGAAGTGAAAACAGCCGAAATCCATCTTGCAACAGGATTCCAGAATATCATTTACGATCACCTTCCAGAAGATTTTAAACAAGAAATCTACAACTGGCTCAAGACTGAACTTAAGAACGAATGGAAAGAGGGCTGGACAGAGGAGCAGTTCATCTACAAGACAAGAAAGAAAGCCTTTGGACCATTCAAGAAAGAATTCTGGGATCTGCCACAGGACGTGAAAGATAAGATAATGGCTGAACTTGAAAAGAAATTCAGATTCCTCTTTGAACAGTTAAACGTCTATGGAACTAAAAGGTATGTCGATAAGTACATCAAGCCTGTTAAGGTCTTCAGAAAGAGACCTTACTAATTTTCCGCCCCCTGGAGGGGGCTTTTAATCGGGGGTTAAGGACGTTAAATGACTAAAGGAATTGTAACAGAAAGAGCAGGACAGAGAATTACAGTTTTCGTTCCTGAAGAGGAAAAGAGTTACAGAGGAATTCCCCTTGGAAAGGTAAAGAAGAAAGATAAGGTCTATGCTGGAGACAGGGTAAGAGGAAGGATTGTTGATAGTGAAAGCTTCGCCATAGAAGAAATTGAGGAAAGAAAAAACTTACTTATAAGACCGCCGATTGCAAATGTTGATAAGGTTGTTGTTGTCTCAACTATTCAAAACCCGCCTTTTCAGAGCTATTTGATAGACAACCTGCTCGTTGTATACGACTACCTCGGGCTTGATACAGTTGTTATTTTTAACAAGGTTGATATTCTCGATAGAGAGGGGAAGAAGGAGCTCGAAAAGTGGTTTAAAATCTACACAGATGCCGGGTACAAAGTTTTAAGAGCAAGTGCAGAAACTGAAGAAGGTGTAGAGGAATTAAAAAGGGAGCTTTCAGGAGTGATTTCTATTTTTGCAGGACCGTCTGGAGTTGGAAAGAGCTCTCTGATTTCGAAATTAACAGGAGAAGAGCTGAAAATTGGTGAGGTAAGCAGGAAGACAGAGAGAGGAAGACACACAACAAGAGAGGTAAGATTGATTCCGTTTGAAGGCGGATTCATTGGAGATGCTCCAGGATTTTCAAGGGTTGAAGCACTAAACTTCATGGAGAAAGAAGAGGTTAGATTTCACTTTCCTGAGTTCCTGAGATACCAGTGTAAATACTCAGATTGTCTTCATTTGAACGAAGAGGGTTGTGAGGTCAGGGAAGCACTGAAGAGAGGTGAAATTTCCTGTGAGAGATATAAGAATTATTTAAAGATGATCAGAGAGTTCGTTCCCTGGTTGAAGGAGGTCTGTGATTAATGGCTGTGACTACTGCAACGTTTTTAGAGAAAAAGAAAAAAGGAGAAAAGATAACAATCCTGACTGCTTACGATTACCTGACAGCTAAGATAGTTGACAGTGCCGGAGTTGATGCAATCTTAGTGGGAGATTCCCTTGGAATGGTCGTTCTGGGATATCCTTCCACTATCCCTGTAACAATGGAAGAGATGATTCACCACACAAAAGCTGTTGTCAGAGGCAGAAAAAATGCAATGGTCATATTTGATATGCCGTTTCTTTCCTATCAGACAGGAATAAGGGATGCTGTTTTGAATGCTGGAAGAGCTTTGAAAGAGACAGGATGTGACGCTGTTAAGATTGAAGGAGGAACTACCCAAAAAGAAACTATCAGAGCTCTTGTGGACGCTGGAATTCCTGTTATGGGGCACATAGGACTCCAGCCTCAGAGCGTAAAGACTCTTGGTGGTTACAGGCTGAGAGGAAAGGGAGAGGAAAGAGAAAAGCTAATAGAGGATGCAAAAGCTGTTGAAGAAGCCGGAGCTTTTGCAGTCGTTCTTGAGAAAATTCCCTTCAGTCTTGCAAAAGAGATTACAGAGCTCCTCTCAATTCCAACCATTGGAATTGGAGCAGGAAAATACTGTGATGGTCAGGTTCTTGTCTTCCACGATATGGTTGGTCTTTTTGAAGAGTTCAAGCCAAAGTTTGTAAAGCGTTACGCAGAACTCGGAAAACTTGCAAGAGAAGCCGTTAAACAGTACATTGAAGAAGTTAAGTCTGGAAAGTTTCCTGACGAGGAGCATTCTTATTGATGATTCTTGAAGTCAAAGAAGTTTTTAAATCTTTTCCCGTAAAGAAGAATTTTTTCGGAAAAGTTGAAAAAGTTATAAGAGCTCTCAATGGAGTTTCTCTCTCTATCTCTGAAAGGGAAACTGTTGGCGTAATCGGTGAGAGCGGCTGTGGTAAATCGACTCTCGGAAAAGTAATTCTTGATCTTGAAAAGCCAGATAGAGGAAAGGTTTTCTACAGAGGAGATGATATCTCCAACCTAAGAAAGAAAGAGTACAGAATTTACAGGAAAAATGTTCAGGCAGTATTTCAAAATCCTCAAAACTCTCTCAACCCGCGGATGAGAATCTGGGAAATAGTTACAGAAGGGTTAAAAATTAACTACAGACTTCCACAAAAAGAGCTAAAAGAGAAGGCTAAGGAACTCCTTTCAACAGTTGGATTACCTTCTTCCTACCTTGATAGATATCCTCATCAGCTCTCAGGTGGGCAGAAACAGAGAGTGGCTATAGCAAGAGCAATAGCACTTGAACCTGAACTTGTAGTTGCGGATGAACCCACATCAGCCCTTGATGTTTCAGTTCAGGCTCAGATAGTAAACCTTCTAATGGACGTTCAGGAAAGCTTAGGTATTTCTTACCTTTTCATATCCCATTCTCTTCCTATCGTCGAAGCGATAAGTGACAGAGTGATTGTTATGTACAGGGGATACATCGTTGAGGAGGGAACTTCAAAAGAGATTTTCTCCGATACCAGACACCCTTACACAAAAGTCCTTATCTCCTCTGTGCCGATTCCAGACCCTGAAAGAAAGAGAAAAGTGATAAAGCTGAAAGATCTTGATTCAGAAGAAGTATCAAAAGGATGTCCTTTCTATTCAAGGTGTCCTGAAAGGAAAGATGAATGTCTCTTTTATGACATGAAACCTTTTAAGATCTCAAAAACTCATAAAGTTTCCTGTATTCTTTACAGGGAACTTTGCGAGAAAGCCCTGCTTTTCAAAGCAGGGATGAATCGCACAGCGTAAGCTGTTGAAAGAAAAAGCATTGGGAAATATATTATGTAGTTAGTTGAAGGTTAGTTAATGGTTAGTGATACTATGAAAACAGCAAAAGCAGAAAGAATCAAAAAGACTCTAAAAGAGACAAAAAAGAGAAGAGAAACACAGGTCTGCAGAGTCTATCAACTAAAACTCCAGAACCTCTCAAAAGAGGACATTGAAAAGTTAGACAGACTCTTTTTAGAAGCTAAATGGTTGCGTAACTTTGTCATAGCAGACATTGAAAACAGAATAAAAGACTACAAATATAAAGAAGTAGAAATCAAAACTCCCAACGGTTTTGAGAAAAGGGAAATCAAGATACTCTCCTCCCAGATGAAACAGGAAATAATCGACCAGATAAAAGACGACCTAAAGAGTCTAAAAAAGTCCAAAGAGAATGGAAACAAAGTAGGTAAGCTCAAATTCAAATCAGAAGTTAGGACAATTCCTCTCAAACAGTATGGAGTAACCTATAAGATTTCGGGAGACAGGAACAGGGTAAAAATACAGGGAATAAAGAAAAAATTTAGGGTTTTAGGACTCCATCAGATACCTGAAAATGCAGAGGTAACTAAAGGGTATCTTATCAAAAGAGCTTCTGGATACTACCTCCACGTAGTTTGCTATCTACCGAAAGAAGAGGTAGAAAGGGAAATAAAGGAGAAGCAGACACAACAACTAATTGGAATAGATTTAGGGATAAAGCATCAGATAACGATTTCAACAGGAGAAAAGTTCAACTGGTATATTCCTGAAACGAAAAGACTCAAAAGACTCCAGAAGACACTTTCCAGAAAACAGAAAGGAAGCAGGAAGTATCAGAAGATTAAGCATCTCATAAGAAAAGAGTGGGAATATATCAACAACAGGAGACAGGATACGCTGAACAAAGTTATCAGTTATCTTAAAAGATTCCTGTTCATAGCAATTCAGGATGATTCAATCGAGAGCTGGAAGAAAGGATTATTCGGGAAACAGATACAGAACACAGGGATAGGAGGAATAACTGCAAGACTCAGAAGTCTTGCGACTCTTATTCCTGTGTTTTTTGTAGATAGGTATGAACCCACCACACAAACCTGTTCATTCTGCGGACATAGACAGGAGATTTCACTATCAAAGAGAACATTTAAATGTGAAAACTGTGGTAGAGAGATAGACAGGGATGTCAACTCATCAAGGAACATTTTAAAGACAGCACTTGAACAATTGTTCTGGATAGCAAAGTTAATAGAGATAATAGGAGAAGGAAAACTCCTGAAAACCCTACCTGTGGGCAGCGGGGAAGTAACGCCCGTGGAGAGGACAGTAGTCCTCGCTGAAGCGGGAAGCCCTTCACTTTAGTGAAGGGAGGATGTCACTACGGAAGATTATTCGTGAAGATTTGCAAATGGAACTCAAGGAGTTTATTAGATGGCTTTCTATAAAATAAAAGAGCTTCCTGAAGCGGACAGACCCAGGGAAAAGCTTTTAAAGTTTGGTGCTGAGAACCTGACAGATTCGGAACTCCTTGCCATTCTACTGAGAACAGGGCTTAAAGGAAAGAATGTTCTGGATCTGTCCAGAGAGCTACTCAACCACTTTGGTGGAATAAGTGGACTTTCAAGGGCTCATGTTGAGGAACTTCTTTCGTTTAGAGGGCTTGGGAAGACTAAAGCTATAACCCTGCTTGCTGCTTTTGAAGTTGGAAGAAGAGCTCTGTTAACTGAAGATTTCTCTCCGAAAATAACCTCGCCTGAGGATGTGGCAAACCTTGTCTGGATGAAACTTAAAAATTTAAAGGTTGAAGTATTCGGAATAGTGACGCTTAATACCAGAGGCAAGCTTATCTCTGTTCACGAAATAACAAAAGGTGGAACAAACTTTACCTCAATCTCTCCGAAGGAGGTCTTTTACCCTGCTGTAAAAGATGTTGCCTCGGCGGTTATTCTCTTCCACAACCATCCATCTGGAGACCCAACACCAAGCAGTGAGGATATAGAAGTTACGAGAAAACTCCTGAATGGGGCTTTACTTCTTGAGATAGAAGTCCTTGACCACATTATCTTTGGAAGAAGTTCTTATTTCAGTTTCAAAAAGGAAGGGTTACTCTGATGTTCAGAGAAGAGATACTGAACTCTTTTAAGGGCAAGAAGCTATTAGTTGTTGGTGATTTCATGCTTGACGAGTATATTTTTGGAAAGGTGGAAAGGATTTCTCCAGAGGCTCCTGTTCCAGTGGTTGAAGCAAAGGATGTAACGGTTAGACCGGGAGGTGCTGCAAACGTAGCAGCAAATTTATTATCTCTTGGAGCTGTTCCCTACCTTGTTGGTGTTGTCGGAAAAGACGAGAAAGGGAAAAAACTGAAAGCGCTTCTTAGAGAACTTGGAGCCAATATTGATTGGCTTATAGAAGATGGCGAAAGACCAACGACTGTTAAAACAAGGATAGTTGCTGGAGCTCAGCAGCTTTTAAGAGTAGATTGGGAAAATAGAGAGTACGTTTCAGGTGCTATTTCGGAGAGGATTCTTGATATTCTTTCGAAAAACTTCAGGAGTTTTGACGCTATCATTATTTCCGATTACGGTAAGGGCGTAATCACTCCTGAACTTTTTGAAATTACAGGGAAAGTCAGGGAAGAAAGACCAATAATTCTTGACCCAAAAGAGAAGAACTTTCCATTTTACAGGGATGTTACCACCATGACACCAAACATTAAGGAGACCTTTCAGGCTGTTGGGGTTAAACCTGAAACCGATGAAGAGGCTGAAGAGGCCGGGAATAGATTGATTGATAGATTTAACCTCGAATATGCTGTTATCACAAGGAGTGAGAAAGGACTTTCAATTGTAGGAAGGGACTTTAAGAGACACATTCCGACAAGGGCAAAACAGGTCTTTGACGTAACAGGAGCTGGTGATACGGTTATAAGTGTTTTCACTTTAGCCATTTCGGCTGGGGCAACTCCCGTAGAAGCAGGAGAGATTGCAAACCTTGCAGCAGGAATAGTGGTTGGTAAACTTGGAACAGCAACCACAACAGTTGCAGAGATTTTAGAAGCTTATAAAACCTTCAGGAGTTCAGATGCTCTGTAGAATCTGTAAATCAAAAGGAAGACGAACAAAAGCTGTTATTTACATTAGACACCACAAGCTTGCTCTCTGTAAAGACCACTTTATTGAGTGGTTTGAGAAACAGACAGCGAAAGCAATAAAAGAATTTAAAATGTTCAAAAAGGAGGAAAAAATCCTTGTTGCCGTTTCGGGTGGAAAAGATAGCCTTTCTCTGTGGTATGCACTGCACAGGTTGGGTTATGAGACCTATGGCTTTCACGTAAGCCTTGGAATAGAAGGATGGGAATACTCAAAAAAATCCCTTGAAACCTGTAAGAAATTTTCTGAGAGAATAGGAAGACCCTTAATCGTTTTTAATATGAGGGAAGAGTTTGGTTACTCAATTGAAGAGATAGCAAAGGGCAGCGGAAGAAAAGATATCTGCTCAGTTTGTGGGACGTTTAAAAGGTACCTGATGAATAAAATGTGTAAGGAGCGGGGCTTTAATGTTGTTGCCACAGGTCATAATTTAGATGATGAGTCTGCTCTTCTCCTTTCAAACACAATAAGGTGGGAGATCGGATATCTCGGAAGACAGCATCCTGTCCTGCCGGAGAGTAACGGGTTTGCCAGGAAAGTAAAACCTTTCGCTTTCTTCACAGAAAAAGAGATTGTGAGCTATGCAATTTTGAATAAAATAGAGTACTTAGAGACCGGATGTCCAAATGCAAAAGAGGCAACTTCTGTTCTCTACAAAAGAGCTCTTGCAATGTTGGAGCATGAGATGCCTGGAACGAAGCTGCGGTTTTACAAGGAGTTTCTGAAGAAAGCCCGTCCCCTATTTGAGAAGGAGCTAAAAGAGCGGCTTGAGCTCAATGAGTGTCAGATTTGCGGAATGCCCTCAACTGCTCCTATTTGTTTAGTCTGTAGAACCCTTGAGAGGTTAAAAGAGGAATGTTAAAGGTTGGAAAGATAGAGTATCTCAACACAATTCCTGTTTACTATGGCTTTCTCATCGGAAAAGTGGACTCTTCAGGTATTGAGTTTCGAGAAGATGTTCCTTCTGAGCTTAACAAGATGTTGAGAGAAGGGATCCTTGATATTTCTGTAATCTCTTCTTACGAATACCTGAAAAACAGTGATAAATATCTGCTTCTACCAGATTTCTCAATATCTGCGAAAAAAAGGGTTATTAGCGTTCTGTTTCTCTCGACCGTTCCAATTCATCAGCTTCACCGCAAAGACGTCTGGTTAACAAGGAGTTCTATGACTTCAAAGGAACTTCTCAAGTATCTTTTAAGGGAGGTGTATGGAGTTGAACCAAACTACCGTTACTACTCTATGAAAGAGGGAAATCTGCCGAAAAATCCAACTGCTCTCCTGACCATAGGGGACGACGCTTTGAGAACTTTCAGATTAAAAAGATTTCCGTTTGTATATGATCTTGCAGAAGAGTGGTACAATCTTCACGGATTACCCTTTGTCTTTGCTCTCTGGGCTGTAAGGAGAGATTCTTACAAAGAAAGGAAAGGAGAAGTTGAAGAGTTCTACAGGAAGCTTCTTCTTTCCAGAGAAATAGGATTGAAATCCTACGATGAGATCAGTTTGAGATACGCTAAAAAACTTCATCTTCCAGAGAAAATGTGCAGCAACTACCTTAAAAACCTCATTTTTTTCCTCCGAGACGAGGAGATAAGAAGTCTAAGGAAATTTTCAGAAATTATTAACATAAAAGCTGACCTTAACTTTCTTCCAGTATAGACCTGAGCTTACTTTCAAGTTCTTTTCTCTGCTCTTCCTCAGCTTCTTGAAGAATGGCTTGAATAAACTTATCAACTTTTCCTTCCGATGTTTCAAAGGCTTCTTCTGTAACTAAAGAGGCTGAAATACCAAAATACTCTGAGAGGAAAGGAAGAATTCTTTCAACATCTTTCCTTTCAAGCCTCTTTTCTTTCTTTTCCTCTTCTGCACTCTTTTCCTCTGTTTCGACGGTAGACTTTTCTGAAGGAATTGATTTGAACAGTTCCTTTATCTGTTCAAAAACTTTGTCTTTTACGTCCTCCTCAAGCTCCCCGGATAGGAAGTCTAAAAGGCTCTCCACTTGTCCATCCCAGACACCCCTTGCAGATTCAACGATAGCTCCTGTTGCAATGCCAAAATATGGAAAGAGGATTTCCATCAGCTTGTCCTCTGGAAAGATAACTTTCTTCATCTTTACCATCTCTTCCTCAGGCTTTTCCTCTGTAACCTCCGAAAGTATGGAAGAGATTTTCTCCTTTAACTCATCAGCTTTTTCATCCTCAATATCGTGGAGGAGCATCTCAATGAAACCTTCTGAAGAGGAAGAAGAACTCAAGGCATCAGAAATTACTAAGGAAGTAGCAATGCCAAAGAAAGGATAGATAACCTGGGCAATTTTCTCTTCCTGCTTATCTGTAATGGTGAACTTTTCCTTTTCAGGTTTTTTTCTTTTCAGGAGAGTTGGCTTTGTAAGCCTTTCAACTATACTTTTGTGGAATTCTTTGATTTGTGTATCAAGGTCTTTTCCCTCCTCCACTTCTTTCTCAAGTCTTCTAACAGCCTTTCCGTCTTTGAATATATTTGAAATTATCTTACTTGATGTTTTATAATATTCTGTCTGAATATGATAGATGCTTTTCCCAGCTTTTATATCCTGATTAAGGGAAAGAGACATTAGCACCTCCTCTTCTAATTTAAGTAGAATTGTATTATAATGAAACTGCATGTCAACTGGATAGCCTATTTTTGAAGATGCTATTTGTAATCGTTCCGGGGGTGGAATCTGAGGAATCCTTGTTTGAAACTATTGAAGATTCTTCCCCTGCTAAGGCAGGTTCAGGATGACAATTAAAAATCTTTATATTTGGAATACTGTCAATTGGAGGGGATAGGATGGAATTGAGAGGAGAGATAAGAGACATCTCTACATTGCTTGAGGCAATTCAAATTGTTAGCGTCGGAAAAAAATCAGGGAGACTGGAGGTAAGTGGAGAAGATGGAAGAATAATCTTTTACATTAAAGATGGTAATATAATAAATGTTGATACTACTGTTCCCAACCTGCGGGTTCTAAAAGAAAAGACAGATAAAGGAGAATCTGACTTTACAGATGCTCTAATATCTTTCCTTCACTATATTTACTACTGGAAGGATGGGAAATTCCTGTTCAGAGACGAAAATATTAACGTAGAAGAACGTGGAAAAACCGATATGACCAACTTGATTATGGAGTTTTCCAAGGAGCTTGATGAAACTCCTGAAGCGATAAAGAAACTTATTTTTCTTGATCCACAGTTTACATTATCCGGGGACATTACATCTAACCACCTGACCCTTGAAAAGAAGGATTTTCAAGTTTTTCAGGAGTTTCTGAGAGGGAGAACTCTTAAACAGGTTCTGTTTTCAGGAACGCCTTACTCGTATCTGGTTACAATAATTCAAAAACTGCTTTCGGCTGGCATTATATCGCCCGTTGAAAAGAAACAGGCTGAAAAGAGGAAAGCTGTTTCTGTAATACCTACAGTTCCAGAAGAAAAATTAGAACGGGTAAGAGAAAGACTTGTGGAAGCTATGGGACCTATGGGTGAATTTCTGGTAGATGAAACCTTTGA
>OFBU01000113.1_pt1 | contig 10821 bp, 8 predicted proteins | sample 1520681 | NCBI WGS metagenome assembly OFBU01 (sample SAMEA3696450, study PRJEB22514) | metagenome | biome: water; feature: marine; material: hydrothermal vent | place: Pacific Ocean | collected 2014-08-16 | depth 1514 m
ATTCTCATTTTTTTCGGGGTAGATTGGCTTACCTACTATGACTTTACATCTGCTGAGGGGATAAGGAATCAGGAATCTGTCCCACGAGGAGAGGCTTTTTCCTTTGGAAGTTGAGAAAGTTACTGGATAGATAGGAGCTCCTGTAAGTATTGAAAGCTTTGCTGCTCCAGTTTTAAAAACTTCTCTTGGGCCTTTGGGCCCATCTGGAGTTATCGCAACAGACTTCCCGTTATTTAGGAGTTCCACCATTTTTAAAAAAGCCCTTTCTCCTCCCTTGCCTTTTCCTGTTGATCCCCTTACTGTAGAAAATCCCAGTTTTTCTATAACTCTTGCTGCTACCTCTCCGTCTCTGTGGCGGCTGATTAAAACCGAAACCCTATCTGCGTAGTCCTTAAAAACAAAAGGAAGCAGGAACATTCGTCCATGCCAGAAAGCTATTATTGCTGGAAATTCAACATTTGATTGAAACTCCACTTCTACTCGGAGAGTCTTTACATAACCCTTTAAGAGGAAACTCAAGACACTTTCTTTACTTAAGCTCAAATTCCACCCTTAAACGAATTTTGTTTAATCCTATCTTTTCTGGAATTGGATCAAATGGCTCTGAAGAGTAGATGGCTGAGATTGCAGATCGATTAAAAAGCATATCAGATGAGAGTTTTTCTACATTTATTTCGTCTAATTTTCCTTTTTTGTTTATAGAAACATAGATAACGACTTTTTTATCCTCAGGAAAAAGATTCTTTGAATTGACATATGGACTTTTCCAGTTAGAAATAATTCTATCCCTGACTCTCAAAAGGTAAGGAGCTACTTTACTGGCACTTATGGCAGGTGATTTCTTACTATGCTTATTTTTGAAATTTTCCATGGAAAAGGAAAAGGAGAGAGCAATTCTTCCTTTTCCAGTTTTTGAACTAATAGCTTTAGTTAATCCTGATGAATAATTGAGATTGTTGGAAATAGTGGATTCATATTCTCCTTCACGTTGAGCTGAAAACTTCTTCTGCGTAGTTTTCTTTTTTTCTGAAACTTTGCCCTGAGGCATTTCAGTGAAACTTCCTGTGGTCATGCTGATTTTAGAATCTCCCTTTTTTGCTCTCTCTCCTACCAGTTTTGAGTCAACATTTACGTCAAACGATAGGGGTAAGATGTCTACAATTCGGTAAGTCTTAGTGTAAAACACTTCAGTAAAACCGGGGATTAAAAATAACAAAAAATGTAGAGCAAGTGAAATAGCAAAGGAAATTAAATCCAGTCTATAAATTTTTACCATTTACGTTTCCTGAATGGAGCGGGCGACGGGACTCGAACCCGCGACCCTCAGCTTGGGAAGCTGATGCTCTACCACCTGAGCTACGCCCGCACTGTTTTTTATTGAAAATATACTCCATCTTTGAGCAGTTGGCAATAAAGGAGTTATTCATCTGCTGCAGTGATTTTCGGCAATAAATAATTAAATCAGCAACTGATATAATAATTACTCAATATTATTTATGGAGGTTTCAATGAATAACATAGACTATTCAAAGCCTGTAGAAATAGCTGACAATGTCTTCTGGGTCGGTTATGTAATACCAGATGATCCTTTCCAGTGCCATGTTTATGTAATAAGAAATGGAAGTGAAAGTATCCTGATCGATCCTGGAAGTATGATTACCTTTCCTGTGGTTCTTGAGAAAATATACAAAGTATTAGACTTACGAGACATTAAGTACATCATTATGCATCATCAAGATCCGGATATTGTTGGTTGTTATTCCGTTCTTGAATCTATAATGCCCCAGAGAGAAAGGTATATAGTAACTCACTGGAGAAGCCATGTCCTCTTAAAGCATTACCAATGGAAAACCCCTTTCTATCTGGTGGATCAGAATGACTGGAAACTTGTTGCAGGGGATAGAGAGCTTGACTTTGTTTTCACTCCGTATGCCCACTTTCCAGGAGCATTCTGTACCTTTGACAGGAAGACAAAGACTCTTTTTTCAAGTGATATATTTGGTGCGATTTCGGATAAGTTTTCATTGTTCTTGGAAGATGATGAAGAACTTTTTGAGGGGATAGAACTTTTCCATAAACACTATATGCCAAGTCGACTCATCCTGGATTTTGCACTTAACCAGATTGAAAAGAAGAATCCAGAACTCATAGCACCTCAGCACGGAAGTATTATTAAGAAAGGATTTATAAAAACTGTCATCGAGAGATTGAGGAAAATAGACTGTGGCCTGTATCTGTTAAATGAAGAAGAAACTGATGTGTTTATTCTCAACAAAGCTGAATTGGTACTTAAGAAGTTTCTTGAAGATGCAATCCTATCTTCCTCATTGAATACATTGATTAGTAATTTATTTAATAACATAAAAGAGGAGATAAACTCTCTGGAGAAAATTATTATTGTTACCCAGCCAGGTATATATGAAGGAAAAGAAGGGGACGTAGTTTACATTGAGGCTACAAGCGTCGGAATCAACAAAGAAATTCGCAAAGAAGTTCCTAACATAAAAGGCTACAGTTATTCTCTGGATTTAAAAACCAGCAGAAAGAAGATTGGAAAACTGTATCTGATAAGTGATGAACTGAATGATGTAAATCTACGGTTTCTGTCTATTCTTTTTAAGAGGATTGCTTTCCCTCTTGCTATTAGCTTAGAAAAAGAGCTAACCTATGAAATGATAGAAAAAGCTAACAAAGAGCTCTACGAAAAAGCAATCAGAGATTACCTTACCTCTCTATATAATAGAAGTTATTTCATAGACTACTTGAAAAAGAAAATAGAAGAATCAAAACAGTACGATATTCCCATCAGTGTGGCAATCATTGACGTTGACTATTTTAAGAGGATTAATGACACTTATGGACACATCGTTGGTGATTGTGTCTTAAAAGAGATTGCTTCCTTTCTCCAGAAAGAAACCAGAAGTTTTGAATGTGCAGCAAGATATGGTGGAGAAGAATTTGTTCTTGTTATGCCCTTTACAAAAAGGGAAGATGCATGCAGAAGAATGGAAGCTTTAAGGAAAAGGATTTCATCTTCCAGGTTCTGCGAAGAGAAAAACTTACATGTCACTGTAAGCATAGGAGTTGCTGAGTACAAGGAATCCATGACAATAAATGATTTTATAAACGAGGCAGATAAAAAACTTTATAAGGCAAAAAATGAAGGAAGGAATAGAGTAGTTTGCTGATTCACATTTCCCATCCTGTTGGTTCTTTTAGTTAAAATTAGCGGGTCAAACTTTCCTCGGTAAAGGAGAACACAATGTTGAGGTTTTTTACTGCCGGTGAAAGCCACGGGAAGGGCATTTTTGCATACCTTGAAGGAATTCCTGCAAACTTTGAGATAGATTTTGACTTCATCAACAATGAACTTTCAAGAAGACAGAAGGGTTACGGTCGTGGTGGAAGAATGAAGATAGAGAAGGATAAAGTGGAGTTTCTATCCGGTGTTAGACTCGGTAAAACCCTCGGTTCACCAATCTTAATGGCTGTCTGGAACAGAGATTATAAAAACTGGGAAGATATTATGAAACCTGAACCAGGAGAGTTACCGGAGGATAAAAAAGTTACAAGACCAAGACCAGGACATGCAGACCTTTCGGGAATTTTAAAGTACAACCTTAGTGATGTAAGGAATGTTCTGGAGAGATCAAGTGCAAGAGAGACGGCAGGAAGAGTAGCTGCTGGAGCTATTTGTAAGGACATATTGAGAAGACTCGGAATAGAGATAGGAAGTTATGTAATTTCCATAGGTAGTGTAGAAATTCCTGAAGAGAAATTGAAGGAACTTTCGTATCTTGAAAGATTTGAAAACGCGGAAAACTCAGAAGTCAGAATTCCTATGAGAGATTTGGAACTTGAAAAAAAATTTAAAGAAGAAATTGACCGGGCAAGGGAAAAAGGTGAAAGCCTTGGAGGAGTCTTCGAAATCTTTGCAGTAGGTGTTCCGATAGGTCTTGGAAGCCACACCCAATGGGATAAAAGACTTGATGGAAAAATAGCACAGGCAATTATGTCCATTCAGGCGATTAAAGGAGTTGAGATTGGAATTGGATTTGAAGCAGCAAGGAAATTTGGTTCTCAAGTTCACGATGAGATTTTTTACTCGGGTAAGAAGGGATTTTACAGAGAGACAAACAGGGCAGGTGGTATTGAAGGTGGAATGACCAATGGAGAACCAGTCATAGTTAGAGCAGCAATGAAGCCAATTCCTACCCTTTACAGCCCATTGAGAAGTGTAGATATAAAGACGAAAGAACCTTTTGAAGCCTCAGTAGAAAGGTCAGATGTCTGTGCTGTTCCAGCAGCTGCGGTTGTTGGAGAAGCTATGCTGGCAATTACACTACTTTCGGCTATCCTTGAAATGTTTCCTGCTGATGAATTTATGAGGCTGAAAAGATGGTTTGAGGAGTACAAAAAGGATGTTATTTTCTGATATTTCCAAACGATTTATAAAATGGTCGGGGCGACCCGACTTGAACGGGCGACCTCTGGCCCCCCATGCCAGCGCGCTACCAGGCTACGCCACGCCCCGACGTAAGGAAAATATAAGAATTAAAACCTTGATTTCAAGCTTTAATCCTATTCAATTGTCATTATTGCTTCATCTGGGTTAACGTTGTCACCAGGTTTAACGTAGATTGCTTTAACAGTTCCACTAATTGGAGCATGGAGTTCATTTTGCATCTTCATAGCTTCAACTACAGCCACAATGTCGCCTTCTTTAACTTCATCTCCTTCTTTAACCTTAATTTCGACAACTTTTGCAGGCATTGGAGAAGTTACGTCGCCTTCTTTTGTTGCTCTTGGGCGTTTTGAGGAGCTGGCAAGTTCTCCTTTAATTTCTACTTCTTCTCCGGTTGGAACAACTTCAACTAAAGGTTCAACTACAACTTCCTCAAGCCTTCCATCTATCTTGATAAAGTAAGGTTTCTTTCCTTCTTTCTTATGACCTACACCGGCAATTTTGACGTGGTAGCTTTCACCATGAACGTTGATAATAAACTCTGTTGGAGCAAGAGGTTGTGGACACTTCTTTTCCTCTTCCATTTCATTTGCAAGGTCTTCTTCAGAAATAGCAGGAATTTCTCCTTTTTCGACCTTTTCTCTCCACTCAAAGAATTCCTTTGCAACCTGTGGGAAAAGACAGTAAGAGAGAACATCTTCCTCACTTCTTGCAAGGTCTTTTATCTCTTCTCTGCATTTGTCCAATTCTGGCTGGAGAAGGTCTGCTGGTCGGCAGGTGATTGGTTCTTCGTCTCCAAGGACTTTTTTGATTATTTCTTCCTTGATTGGAGCTGGTGGTCTTCCGTAAAGCCCCTTGACGTAGTTCTTTGTTTCCTGAGTAATCATCTTGTACCTTTCACCAGCTAAGACGTTGAGGACAGCCTGAGTTCCAACTATCTGGCTTGTAGGGGTAACAAGTGGTGGGTAACCCAAATCTTCCCTTACTCTTGGAACTTCCTCAAGGACTGCTTCAAGTTTATCAAGAGCTCCCTGTTCCTTTAGCTGGTTTATCAGGTTTGAAATCATTCCGCCGGGTATCTGGTGTTCAAGAACAGCAGCATCAACGCCTTTAAAGTCTATATCGTACTTTTTGTATTTCTTTCTGACTTCTTTAAAGTGGTTAGCCATTTTTCTGAGTGCTTCCTTATCAAGATCTACGTTGAATCCAAACTCTGAAAAGGTATAAGCCATTGTTTCAGTAGCAGGGTGGGATGTATCTGAAGCCATTGGTGATATTGCAACGTCAAAGATATCTGCTCCAGCTTCAGCAGCTTTCAGCTGCGCCATCTCAGCGAGACCACTTGTGCAGTGGGTGTGTATATGAACAGGGAGTCTTACCTCTTCTTTTAAAGCCTTTACAAGGGAGTAAGCTCTTTCTGGAGAAAGGAGACCGGCCATATCCTTAATTGTGATTATGTCTGCTCCCATTTCCTTAAACTGGAGGGCAAGCTCAATATAGAGGTCTTCAGTGTGAACAGGGCTAATTGTGTAGGAGATGGCTCCTTCAACGATCTTACCCATCTCCTTTGCAGTTTCAATTGCTACCTCAACGTTTCTTAGGTCGTTGAGAGCGTCAAATATTCTAAAGACGTCGATTCCATTTTCAGCAGCTTTTCTGACAAAGGCTCTAACTACATCATCGGGATAGTGTCTGTACCCTACGAGGTTTTGACCTCTCAGAAGCATCTGTAGTCTTGAGTTGGGCATGAGCTTTCTAAGAGTTCTTAACCTTTCCCAGGGGTCTTCTCTTAAAAATCTGAGGCACGTATCAAAGGTAGCTCCTCCCCACATTTCGACTGACCAGAAACCTGCTTTGTCAATTATCGGAGCTATATCAATCATGTCCCTTGTTTTCATACGGGTAGCAAACAGAGACTGGTGAGCGTCCCTCAGCGTTACATCTGTAAACAGAATCTTCTTAGCCATCTTTCATGCCTCCATAGTTCTCTTACAATCCATGGTGAACTGCAATTGCAGCAGACAGTGCCAGTGCCAGAACCTCTGGATCTGGCTCTTTTATAAATGTGAACTCCTTTATCTTTCTGTCTATGAATGAAGTGTCAAATTGTCCTTTAACAAACTCAGGGTCGTTGAGAATCTTTTTAAAGAATGGAATGGTTGTTGGAACACCGCGGATGACAAACTCATTTAGAGCTCTTCTTGAGCGCCTTATCACTTCAACCCAGGTTCTTCCCCAGACTATGAGCTTTCCAACCATGGAATCGTAATAAGGGGGGATTTTGTAACCTTTGTAAACAACACCATCCATTCTTACACCGATTCCACCGGGGGAGTAGTAAGCAGTGATTGTCCCTGGAACCGGAACGAAATCCCTGGTAGGGTCTTCAGCGTTTATTCTGAACTGCATAGCAAAGCCGTGCATCTGGATGCTCTTTTGTGAAAAGGAGAGTCCCATACCGGCAGCAATTCTTATCTGTTCCTGAACAATATCTATTCCTGTAACTTCTTCTGTTATTGTGTGTTCGACCTGAAGTCTTGGGTTTACTTCCATAAAGTAGAAGTTTCCGTGTTTATCCATTAAGAATTCCCAGGTACCGACTCCGTAGTAGCCGATTGCTTTTGCAGCTTCTACACAGATCTTCCCGAGCCTTTCTCTTTGTCTTCGTGTTAGAACTGGAGAAGGAGCAATTTCGAGGACTTTCTGGTGTCTTCTCTGAAGGGAACAGTCCCTTTCTCCGAGGTGTACAACGTTTCCATGTTTGTCTGCAACTATCTGAATTTCTATGTGTCTTGGGTTTTCTATGTACTTCTCAATAAAGACCTCTCCCTTACCAAAAGCAGCTTCAGCTTCATTAACAGCAATCTTGAACTGAGTTTCAAGTTCTTTTTCATTCCTTGCAATCCTTAACCCTCTTCCACCTCCACCGTGGGCAGCTTTTATCATTACGGGATAGCCTATTTTCTTAGCTATTTCCTTAGCCTCAGAAAGATCTACTATTGGTTCGTCGCTTCCTTCTGCAACAGGAACACCGAGCTCTTTCATAAGTTTTTTGGCTTCAATCTTGTTGCCGAACATTTTGAGGTGTTTGACATCCGGTCCAATAAACTCTATGCCATGACGTCTTGCATACTCTGCAAAATCTGCTCTTTCAGAAAGGAATCCATATCCAGGGTGAATTGCATCAGCCCCAGCTCTTTTAGCAATGTCAACAATCTTGTAGTAGTTGAGATAGGCTTTTATCGGATCACCATGGATGAGATATGCTTCATCTGCTTTTTTAACATGGAGTGAGTTAACGTCGGCTTCAGAGTATATGGCAACTGTTTGTATTCCAAGTTCTTTGCAGGCTCTAATAACTCTTGTTGCTACTTCACTTCTGTTTGCAATCAAAACTTTTTTAAACATCAAAGCAATCCTCCAATAAGCCTTAAAATCACATTTGCTATGATTCCGGCTACTGCATCATCAATGGTTATTCCCCAGCCGCCGGGGAATTTCTCAAAGAACTCTATTGGTGGAGGCTTCATTATATCAATAATTCGAAACAGGATTAGTCCAAGGAATGCTGTTTTGATATCTGCATGAAGTCCTAAAAGAGTCAATTCCATGCCCAGAATCTCATCTATTACAACACAGTCGGGATCTTTGTTCCCAAGCTGTCTGGATACGTAATCGGCAGAAATTACACTTAAAGCGAATGTTATGAAGATGATGAGTAGTTGAAACTTTAAACTTTTTGGCCAGAAGAAGTAGAGTAGAATGGCTCCTAAGATGGAGCCCCATGTTCCAGGCATTTTAGGAAGTTTTCCACTGTAAAAACCTGTCGCTATGAATTCCATTAGTTTATTCACGGGCTTTACCTCAAAAGATTTTAAAAGTTATTATATCCTGATATCTATTTGCCAGTGAAAGAATCAGTGCAGGAGAAAAAGTTGACTCAATTCGAGCTTTATTTTGAAAATAAAGAGTTTGTCTGGAAGATAGGACTTGAAAGAATTAAAAGAGCAGTGGGAGAAGCAGGGTTTAAGAGCTTTCCCTCAATTATTGTTGCTGGAACCAATGGAAAAGGTTCAACATCCCACATGATTGCTGAAATTTTGAAACAGAATGGACTAAAGGTCGGGGTTTTTACCTCTCCTCATCTCTTCAGGTTTAACGAGCGTTTCAAAGTTGATATGAAAGAGATTGAAACTGAAGTTCTGGATAGCTGTTTTGAGGAGATTCTACAGTTCGTGGAAAAGCACCAGCTTACCTACTTTGAAGGGGCCTTTTTGCTTTCGTTAAAAGTCTTTTCTGAGCTAAAAGTTGATGCTGCTGTTTTTGAGGTTGGTCTTGGAGGAAGATTAGATGCCACAAATGCCGTTCCCCACGATTTAGCGGTTATTACCCATGTAGATTTTGACCACAGAGATTACTTGGGAAATACCTTAGAGGAAATTGCAAGAGAAAAGGTTGCTGTTATAAAGGATAAAATTCCTGCTGTTATCTCTGAAAACCCTCCTGTTGTTGAAGAACTTGCAAGTGAAAGGACGAAGGGAATCTACGTTTACGGAAAGGACTTTAGGCTGATAATGTAGAACTCTTACTTGATGGAACAGAGCTTGATTATGAAGGTAGGAGAGTAAAAACTACCTTGTTGGGGAAACATCAGGCGATTAATGCGGTAACGGCTTTGAAAGCCTCTGAAGTTTTTCTCAGACAGAAATTCTCCGCTGCGCTGAGAATGATAGATGAAATCAATGTTTCTCTTCCGGGAAGATTTGAGATTATCAGAAGAAATCCGACCATTGTTTTTGATGTTGCTCACAATAGGGATGCTCTAAGGAAACTGTTTGAAACTGCACGGGAAGTAGGTTTAAGGGCTGATGTTATTTTCTCGGGCTTAAAGGATAAGGACTTAGAGGAGAACCTGAAAATAGTTTCTGAGTATTTGAGTTATTCAAAGAGAAAGCTTTACCTTCTTGAAATAGAAAACGAAAGAGCTGTTAAACAGAGTGAGCTTGTTAAGATTGCTCAAAGCGTGGGGATTGAGAATGTTTCAATACTTGAAAGGGTTAGCTTAGAGTCTTTGAAAGACGATACCATAATAACTGGTTCATTCTACATGGCGGAGCTTATAGATGGTTACGGTAGAGTTTAAGTGGAGAAGAGAAGTTCCAGAAGACTTTATCGTAAAAGAAGTTGCAGAATATCCCATTGTTGAAGATGGAAGACACTACCTCTATCTATTGGTAAAGAGAAACTTAACAACAAAGGATTTAGCAAAACTTTTGGGCTTTAGCTATGCTGGAATGAAAGATAAGTTTGCTCTTACCTTCCAATTCGTATCTTTTGAGAGATTTGTTGGAGAGTTTGAGAAGCAAGAGATTGATTCTGAGTCATGGTATGTCCTTAAGTTTATTGGAAGGGTTCAGAAGAAATTGAAAATTGGTCAGTTGAAGGGAAACAAGTTTTTTATCAATCTGGGAGGACTTGAGGTAAGAAAAAGGGAGTGGTTTATCAACTACTATGATGTTCAAAGGATAAGCCTTAACTGGAAGAAGGGGAAGACACTGATTCAAAAACTCTTTGAGAACCCAGGGAGAAAACTCAGTTGGAGAGAGAATTTCTTGATAGATTCCTATCTCTCTTATCTGTGGAATAGGAGTCTGGAGCTTTTTCTAAAGGAGAGGTTTGATGGATACCTGATAAAAGAAAAAGAGGAAACGTTTTTTATCCCCAATACGGATGATTGCGAGCCTCTTCCAAAATTTTGGACTATCTTGGGTTATAAGAAGAAACTCCTTGAAAGTAAGCTTTACTATGAAGAAATTCTAAAAGAGGAGGGCTTTGAATTAAAGGAATTCCTTGGGCTTCTAAGGAAACTGGGAATTAAGGGAGATTACAGGATGTCCTACGTTTTAATCAGAGATTTCAAGAAGTTTGACGAGTATATTTCCTTTTTTCTGCCGAAAGGTTCTTATGCAACGATGTGTTTAAAGCATCTGCAAAAAGAAGAAAACCTAAAACTCTATGCCTATGTCATACTTGAAAATCATCTACATCTCATAGCCCAAAGTGATGATATAGGTAAAAGTATGAGACACTTCAAATCTTTTACTGCAAAAGCCATCTTGAAGCTATTGCAAAAAGAGAATACACAAACCTTATTGGAACAGTTTAGATTTTATAAAAAAGCTCATAAAACTAAAGCCCAATATCAATTATGGCAAGAAGGAATATCACCCAAACTAATACAAAATGAAAAAATGATGATTGATAGAATAAACTATATTCACAATAATCCTGTAAAACGGGGATATGTAGATAAAGCAAAGCATTGGATTCTAATAGAAGAATAAGGGGATAAAAAT
>OFBU01000114.1_pt1 | contig 10783 bp, 10 predicted proteins | sample 1520681 | NCBI WGS metagenome assembly OFBU01 (sample SAMEA3696450, study PRJEB22514) | metagenome | biome: water; feature: marine; material: hydrothermal vent | place: Pacific Ocean | collected 2014-08-16 | depth 1514 m
TCTTCCGGATTCCTTTCTGCAATTTCCCCGATTTCCCTGCCGATAGCAGGCTTTGCTCTAAGGGGTTCAAGGGATGGTAGAGTTACCCATTTAAAAAGAAGCATTGTCCCTATAAACCCAATAGTTAGAGGCTTGTAGTCACTCTTTTTAAGTGAAAAGAGAGTTCCAAAAACTGCCGGCGGAAGGGCAATGAGACCTACCGGCTTCCATCCTTTATAAACAAAAAATCCTACTGCAGTAGCCGTTAGAAGCAGGAAAATGCCGGTAGTGATTAGGTAGGGAAGCTTATCTTTGTACTTCCTCACGTACCACGTAACTATTACGGCAAAGGCCGGAAATGATGGGAGAAGGTAGTGGGCAAGTTTTGTGTGGGCTACCTGGAAAAAGATAACTACCGTGAAGAACCACACTGTTACAAAGCTGAGCACCTCATCTGTTATGTTCAACTTCTCCTTCCAGAGTCTATACACGGCAAAAGGGAAGAAGAAGCTAAAGGGTAGGAAGAGCCAGAAGTAGTTTGCCAAGTAGTACCACCACTCAGTTGGATGACCCGGAACTTTTGAGGTAAATCTGTGAATGTTGTGGAAGATGATAAAGTCTTTAAAGAACTGATAGCCGTGCTTTTTCAGTATTGCAACGTACCATGGAGCTACGATGAGAAGGTAAATACCAAAGCCTTTCAGCCAGGGAATCGCCCTCAGGGTTTTCAGTAGATCTCTTCTAAGGATGAGGTAGATAATGGCAATGAGACCCGGAAGGGCAAGACCAACGGGACCTTTGGTTAATGTTGCAAATCCAGAAGAGGCAAAGGCTAATAAATAAAACTTTTCGCTCTTTCTGTGGTAGCCTTCAAAAAAGAAAATAAGTGAAGCAGCCATAAAGAAAGTGAGAACAATATCTGGCATTGCAACAGATGCCATAACGATGAAATCTAAAAGTGAAAGGAGGACAAGGGAGCTCCAGAATGCAAAATCCCTTCCTTTCCACCTTTGTAGCCACCAGTAAAGGAGGAGGACTGTCAAAACTCCAAAGATGGAAACGAAAAATCTGCCTCCAAACTCGTTGACTCCAAATATCTTGTAGCCAAGAGCAATGAGCCAGTAAACTAAAATGGGTTTGTCAAATCTGTATTCATAGTTGTAGTAGGGAGTTATGTAATCTCCAGTTTTGACCATTTCCCAGGCAGCTTCAAGATACTTGGGTTCATCCTTATCAAAGGCTGAATAGAGACCGTTAGGCAAAACAAGGAGAACGATTGAGATTAAAGCTAAGATCCAGAACCGCTTATCCTTCATCATTTCTTCCTCTTAAAGTTGCAATTTGAAGTATAACAGAGAAATTATTGTTCTCAGGAAAATGTTTTAAAGGAGTAATAATGTACAGGAAACTTTTAAAGTGCAGCACCTGTGGAAATGTTGGAGAGTTTGAGTACATAGGATCAAGGGACGTAAACAAAAAAGGCGATATAAGGGACATTATTGGAGACAAAGAGATGTGGATGAGTTATTTCAGATGTCCTGAGTGTGGTTCTATTGAGGTAGAATTTCATCCTGTAGGCGAAAAACCAGATATTCCGGATGAGCATTTCAAAGAGGTAGCCGTTGAAGAAGGAGATAGTAAATAGAACCTTCGGACTTTTTCTGATTTTCCTCGTTTTTTCACTCCTGATAAATATCGGGACATTAGTTCTTCACCATGAAGAGCCAAGACGGGGAATAATAACTTTTGAGATGTTGAAGCTTCACAACTTCCTTCAGCCAACTGTTCTTCTTGAACCATATTTTAAGAAGCCTCCTTTCCACAACTGGGTCTTAGCACTTTTCTCAACAGTTTCGGGTTCTGTGTCTGAATTCTCACTGAGGATTCCTTCTATTCTGTCTGTTGTTCTAACCTCTGTTCTCATCTTCTTCTTTTCCTCTAAGTTTTTCGAAAGAAGAGTAGCACTCTTTTCGGCAGTTGTATTTCCAACATTTTTCATGGTTCTCTTCGGGTATTCAACAAAGTGTGAACCAGATACACTTTTCACTTTCCTTGTTTCATCATCTATTCTTCTCTGGTACTACTTCATGGAAAAGAAAAGGGAGAAGGTAGCCTGGTTTCTGGGGTACTTCTTTACCTCCCTTGCAGCCCTTACAAAAGGTTTTCCAGCATTTCACTTTTTCCTGATAGCTGTATTTGTTTACTTTTTCTTAAAGAAAGATTTAAAAGGACTCTTTTCTTTAAATCATCTAATTGGGTTTATTTCAGGAATTGTTCCTTTCGTTAGCTGGATACTTGCCGTTCCGACAGAACAAGCTTTGAAAACCCTTTTCTCAGAGGTTACTTCTCGGGCTCCCACTCAATTTAATTTGCTTGAAACCATCAAAAGGTACGTTTCTTTTCCCTTTAGATTCTTGCTTGCAACCCTTCCGTGGTCACTGATTGTGCTTTTCTACCTGTATAAGGAAAGGGAAAGCTATAAAGAGTTACTTAACAATAAACTTACCCTTTTTCTGCTCTTGACGTTTGCTGGAAACTTTCTTATCTACTGGCTCTTTCCCGGTTCAAGGATGAGATACACAATGCCTATCTTACCAATTCTGGCAATCCTAATTGCGGTCTACCTGAAGGAGAAGTTTTTCTTACACAGGAGAGCAAGGAGCATTCTTCAGTTTGCAATGGAATTCCTCGTTCCGATAGGAATCGTCGCTGGAGTGGTTGCTACCCATGACCCATCCTTTATACTCAAACAGACAATCGTTTTTCTGATTTTTGCCTATCTCTTTTACTTCTTCTTTCTCCCGAAGATAGACTTTACCCCGATTGTAATTCTCTTTGCGTTTTTGATGGTTCTCCTTAGAGGATTTTACAGCTCGTACTATCTATCCATAGCAGATTACAAATATCCACCGGTCAAAGAAGTTGCGAAAGAAATAGCAGAAATAACGAAAGACTATCCTCTCTATGCAAAGACAAAGTATCTCCAGCTCTGTTTTTACGTTGAAAAATATAGGGATAAGGTGTTACCCTATTCCTCAAAGCCTCCAGAGAACTCCCTTTTCCTTTCTGAAAAACCTGAAGGAAACGTTTTAAAAGAATTTTCTCCTGGTAAGCACAAGTTTTACCTGTGTTCTCTTAGCATTGAAACAATAGATGGTAGGGTTTTAGAGGCTGAATCCCGAAAAACAAAGTCGCAGTAGGAAGATATCGGAGTCTCCTCTGGATTTATCTCAACTAAAACTGCTCCATTTCTCTTTGCAACTATCGGTAGAGAAGCTGCTGGCTGGACAACGGCTGACGTTCCAACGGAGAAAAAAACTTCACTTTTCTCTGCTGCCTGAAAAGCTCTTTGAAGAGCATCTTCCGGGAGGCTTTCACCAAACCAGACAACGCCGGGACCAATGAAGCTTCCACACCAACGACACTCTGGTAAATCCTCCTCTTTAAGACCTTCTAAAACTCTTTCTTTGAACTCTTCATCTGTGAGTCTTTTCAGAAATTCCCTATCTGAAAGAGGAAAAAGCCTGGAAAACTCCTCCTCGCTGTACCTTTTACCACAGTATCGGCACTTTCCTTCAAAGATGTTTCCATGGAGTTCCACAATCCTTTTTGAGCCTGCTCTTCTATGGAGTCCATCAACGTTCTGGGTTATAAGGAGAAATTCAGGAAATAGGCTTTCCATTTCGGCAAGGGCAGTATGAGCATGGTTGGGGTTTGCCTTCGCTATAAGTCTCATTCTCCAGAGGTACCACTTCCAGACCATTAAAGGATTTTCTTCAAAAGCTTCAAGTGTTGCGAGTTCTGCGGGGTCGTATCTGTTCCAGAGACCATCTTTCCCTCTGAAAGTAGGAATGCCGCTTTCGGCACTTACACCGGCACCTGTAAGAACAGAAACGAACTGAGATCTCCCGAGAAGTTGAATGAGCCTCTCTAAGTTCTCCATCATGAGACCTCTCTATTCAAATGGGGAAATGTATATCTGAAACGGTAATGTTGATAAATCCAAGTTCTATACAGGGCTTATTCTCGCCGTGAAAATCAGAACCTCCGGTGAAGTATAGGTCTAAACTTTCGCACATCTCCCTGAACGTTAAAACGTCTTCTGGTCTGTGTTTGTAATGGAATATTTCAAGTCCTGAGATCCTTTCATTTTTTGCACATTTTAAAAAGCAATAGAGCTCCCTGTATGAAAGTTTGAGAGAAACCGGATGGGCAATGATTGCTATGCCACCAGCTTCATCTATAAGCCTGGTTACTTCCCTGTAATCAAGCTTTTCTCTTTTGACTTTTAAAGAAGAAAGGAAATCAATTGCCTCTTCTCTGTCTTCAAAGTAACCCCTGTCTATCAAGACTTTTGCTATGTTGGGCTTTCCAAAGTTTGTTCCATACTTTGAGACCATTTCTTCATAGCTAATGTTGTATCCCAGATCTTCAAGTTTTGATAGGAGTTCTTCATTTCTCTTTTTCCTCGAGTCCTGAAAAAAGGTAGTCAGTTCCTTCAAAGGTTCAGAGTCAATATCAACGTAGTAACCCAGAATGTGAAACTCTATCTTTCCTTCACCAAGGAAAGACGTATCTGCTGTCACTTCAATACCGGGAATGACTTTTACGCCCAATCTCTTTCCTTCTTCGATAGCTTCTCTGACCCCACAAACAGTATCGTGATCTGTAAGGGAAAAGATGTAAATTCCTTTTTCCTTTGACCTCCTTACCACTTCCCGTGGAGAAAACGTCCCATCAGAAGCTGTGGAATGGCTGTGGAGATCTACTTTCTGCAGAGGAAAGCTACCCATTCTTTTTCTCCTGCTTCTTCAAGAAGTTCAAGTCCTGCTCTCTCAAGGGTTTTTACAAATTCATCTTTCTGGCTTTTCAGTATTCCAGAAAAGATAACAGTTCCTTTCGCTTTTTTAACAATTCCTGGAATTAAAGGTTCTAAAAGATGTTTCTCAATGTTTGCAACAACAATGTCAAATTTGCCTTCAACATCCTCAATACTTCCAATAACGACTTCTATATCGGAGACTTCGTTGAGTTCACTGTTGAGTGCAACTTCGCTGGCAGCCTCTTTCTGGATATCACAGCCAACAACCTTTTTAGCTCCAAGTTTTTTAGCAAGAATCGAAAGGATACCGCTTCCGCATCCAACGTCTAAAAAGGAATCTCCCTGTTTTAGAACCCTTTCAATAAACCCCATTGATAGTTTTGTTGTCTCGTGAGTCCCTGTTCCAAAGGTCTGTCCGGGATAGATATAGATTGGAACCGAGCCTTCAGGAACTTGAAATTCCCCTTTCATCCATGATGGAACTACCCAGATTCTCTCGGAAACCTTAACAGGCTTAAAGTACTTCTTCCATTCCTCGTTCCAGTTTCTCTCCTGTAAGGAAGATTGAGAAATCAGGTATATAGAAATCTCCTCAGGCAGATTAATCTCCTCTTCAAAGTAGGCTTTGAATCTGACTTTATCTCCCTCAGAAACTATTTCTGTTCCGAGAGTCTTAAGGGAAAAAAGCTGTTCTTCCACTACCTCAAACTTTTCTCTCGGCACTTCAAACTCGTAAACTCTGTACTCCTTCATAGTAGATCCTCTTTACCCTTGGGCTGATATCACACATGATTTCATAGGAAATTGTTCCCGCTTTTTCTGCAATTTCGTTGAAGGTCAATTCCTCTCCACTGATGAGTGCAGTATCACCCTTTTTGACGTCCACTTTTTCAACGGAAACAACCGTCATATCCATGCAGACTCTTCCCCTTATTGGACACCTTATGCCGTTTATGAGAACTTCACCACGATTGGAGAGAGTTCTCAGCAAACCGTCGGCATAACCGAAGCTAATCACTGCAACTTTTTCCCTTTTTGAAGTTCTGTAGGTTTTGGAGTAAGAGACGGGAAAATCTGCAGGGAGCTCCTTTACACTTATGACCTTAGCCTTTACTTCCATTACCTGCCTTAAATCGGCTGAATAGCCCTCATAGGGTTTTGAACCATATAGAGCAAGTCCAACTCTGCAATGGGTAAGGATGGAGTCAAACTTCTCTGGAACAGCTGCACTGTTGTCTATGTGAACTTTTATGTCTGGTTTCAATTGCGCTATTCTACGTGCAAGAAAAAGGAACTTTTCAAACTGTTTTTGAGTAAATTCCTTATCCTCATCAGCTGAAGAGAAATGGCTCATGACACCTTCAACATTTGAACCATCAAGCTCTAAAATTAACCTCTCCCAGTCATCCTCTAAAAAGCCAAGCCTTCCCATTCCTGTATCAACTTTTATGTGGAAAGGAATTCCAAGCTCTTTGACAAGTTTTAAATCCTCAAAATCAAAAATGACAGGAATCAGATTGTAATCAACAGCTTCCCTATGTCCCTCCTCAAGGTGGGAAGCCATAACAAGGATTTCTCTTTCCATTCCTGCTTCTCTGAGTTCTACCCCTTCTTCAAATGTTGCAACTGCAAAACCGTAAACGTCGCTGTTCTTTTCTAAGAACTTAGAAATCTCTACGCTTCCATGACCATAAGCGTTGGCTTTAACAACGGCAAAAATCTTTTTTTTCTTAGAAAGTTTTTTTATCTCACTGTAGTTGTGAAGAAGCCTATCAAGGTGAACTTCTGCCCATCTAAGCAATTTTCCATCCTAAGAGCCGCTGGAATTCTGACGAGTAGATTTTATCACTTTGTACTATCTACTGATGTTACGCAAATTTTCCAAGTAACTGGTAAGTGTACCTTGACAGAAAGGGTTCAAGCATCTATATTTTCCCTTACAGTTGCCGAGGTAGCTCAGTCGGTAGAGCAGAGGACTGAAAATCCTCGTGTCGGCGGTTCGATTCCGCCCCTCGGCACCATTTCTCATAAAAATAAAATCTCAGAAATCCTCATAAATCTCCCACCTCTCTCGCCCGGGTGGCGGAATTGGCAGACGCATGGGACTTAAAATCCCAGGGCCGCAAGGCCGTGCGGGTTCGATTCCCGCCCCGGGCACCACAGAATCTATCAATTTGCAGAAGATAAAAATACCTGATAAATTATCATTACGTCACATTTTCATATCCGGAGGCTGTAGATGGAATCTCTTATTTTCGTTGTGGTCGTTACCTTTCTTATGAACACCCCCTTTGGCTGGCTCAGAGAAGGTGTCAAAAAATTCTCACTTCCGTGGTTTCTTTATGTTCATTTTCCAATTCCATTTATCGTTGCCCTTAGATTAAGCTTTGGAATCCCCTGGAAGTTTGCACCTCTCCTTATCCTGATTGCAGTTCTTGGACAGTATGTAGGGGCAAGGTTTAGAAGAAAACAAATGACTACAGCGTAGGAGGAAGAATGGAGTTTCACGCAACTACTATTTGTGCCGTCTTAAGAGATGGTAAAGTAGCAATGGCTGGTGATGGTCAGGTTACCATTGGAAATACGATCTTCAAGAACGGTGCAAGAAAGGTAAGGAAAATCTACAGCGGGCGGGTACTTGCAGGATTTGCAGGCTCAGTTGCCGACGCATTTGCTCTCCTTGAAAGGTTTGAGGACAAACTTCAAACTTACAGCGGAAATCTTTTAAAGTCCGCTGTTGAACTTGCAAAAGACTGGAGAACAGATAGAGTTTTGAGAAGACTTGAAGCAATGCTATTGGTTGCAGATAAAACAAAAATTCTTCTCATTTCAGGTAACGGAGACGTAATAGAACCAGATATTCCTGTAATGGCAATCGGTTCTGGAGGAGCTTACGCGCAGGCTGCTGCAACGGCTCTCTATGAAAACACAGATCTGTCCGCAAGAGAAATTGCAGAAAAAGCCCTCGAGATAGCTGGAAACATCTGTGTCTATACGAATACAAACATAGTTGTAGAAGAACTTGGTTAAGAGAGAAAAAGGAGGAAGTATGTTTAAAAAATTTTTTGGCGGAAATGATGAAGATAAAGAAGTGAAAAAAGATCAGGAAAAATTTCTTACTCCAAAAGAAATAGTTAAAGAACTTGACAAATACATTGTCGGTCAGCACGAAGCAAAAAAAGCTGTTGCAATAGCTCTGAGAAACAGATGGAGAAGACAAAGACTCCCTGAAGAAATGAGAGATGAAGTAGCTCCGAAGAACATCATAATGATTGGACCCACAGGTGTTGGTAAAACGGAAATTGCAAGAAGATTGGCAAAGCTTGTTAAGGCTCCTTTTATAAAAGTTGAAGCCACAAAGTTCACTGAAGTTGGATATGTGGGAAGAGATGTTGAATCAATAATCAGAGACCTTGTTGAAATTGCTGTAACAATGGTTAAAGAAGAAAAGATGGAAGCCGTTATGGAAAGGGCAAGAGAACTTGCCTACGATAGACTTGCCGAAATAATGGTTCCAGAGCCAAAGCCTTCCCAGCAATCAATACAGAGCCTTTTTGATGTATTCCTCTCTCCCCAAAAAGCACAAGCCCCCGATTTTGAAAAGGAACAGAGCAGGCTAAGAGATGAAAGAAATAGAATCAAAAAACTTCTGAAGGAAGGGAAACTCGACAATGAGGTCGTTGAAATTGCTGTCACTGTAGAAACTCCAGGAGTAAACGTTATAGGAATCGGTGGAGATCTGGCAAATATTCAGGACATGCTCTCCTCCATCTTTCCAAAGCCAAAGAAAATGAGAAAGATGAAAGTCAAAGAGGCTCTCCGTTATCTTACTCAAGAGGAAGCTCAAAAGCTCATTGATATGGATGAAGTAATACGGGAAGCGATAGACAGAGTGGAAAACCAGGGAATTGTCTTTATAGATGAAATAGACAAAGTAGCCGCAAAGAGTGGTGGAAGAGGTCCAGACGTTTCAAGAGAAGGTGTACAGAGAGATCTTTTACCAATAGTTGAAGGTAGCAAAATCTCAACAAAATATGGTCTTGTAAGAACAGACCACATCCTCTTCATAGCAGCAGGAGCTTTCCATATTGCAAAACCTTCAGATCTTCTTCCTGAACTCCAGGGTAGATTCCCCATAAGGGTTGAACTGAAACCTCTAACAAAAGAGGACTTTGTGAGAATCCTCACAGAACCCAAAAATGCTCTTACAAAGCAGTACAAGGCGCTCCTTGAAACCGAAGGAGTTGAAATAGAGTTTACCCCAGATGGAATAGAAGAAATCGCCCGCATTGCTGAAGAGGCTAACACAAAAGCTGAAAATATTGGAGCCAGGAGGCTTCACACAGTTATAGAAAAGCTATTAGAGGAGATCTCGTTCAATGCTCCTGAAATGAAGGGAGAGAAAATTACCATAGACCAGGAATACGTAAGAAGCAAGTTAGAGGACATAATCGAAAACGAAGACTTAACCAAGTACATCCTCTAAGGATAGAGAGAGATGGAGAACCAATGAGTCTTGAAAAGATCGTTTCAAAGGTTAAATCCTTAAATGTTGATGCCTATCTGACTTTAGACAAGGCTGAAAACTTCTACTTAACTAAGTTTAAATCAACTTTTGGTATATCTCTGATTACTTCCACAGGAAAACTGCTATTTCTCACTGACGGCAGATATTTAGAGAAAGCAAAGAAAGAAATAAAAGCTTTCGAAATCTTAGAGTGGAAAAGCTGGGAGAAATTTTTTGAAACACTTAAATCTGAGAAGATAGAAAGTATTGCTGTTGATCCAAACAGATTAAAGCTCTCTATCTATCGGAAGCTATCAGAAAATCTACAAGTAAAAGAAGAAAACAAATTCCTTGACGAATTCAGAGCGATAAAAAGCGCAGAGGAAATTTCTCTCATTACAAGAGCCATAAACATTGCAGAACTTGCCATCAAAAGCGTTCTTCACATTCTAAAACCTGGAATAACAGAAAAGGAATTCCGTAAAGAACTGATAACTGCCTTTTTCAAGTATGGAGGAGAAGGAGAAGCTTTCACGAGCATAGTTGCATCCGGGAGAGGTTCGGCAATTCCCCACTGGGAAACCTCAGACAAGGAAATTAAAGATGGGGATGCTGTAATCGTTGACTTTGGAACTATTTATAAAGGTTACGTTTCGGATATAACAAGGACTTTTTTGATCGGGAATGTTCCCGATGAAATTAAACGAATCTATGAAGTTGTTAGAGAGGCTCAAGAAATTGGAATCAAATCTCTAAAAGCAGGGAAAAGCTGTAAAGAGATTGATCTTGCAGTCAGAAAATACATAGAGGAAAAAGGATATGGTGAATACTTTGTCCACTCTACTGGGCACGGTATAGGAGTCGAAGTCCATGAATCACCTACTCTTTCAAAGCGATCTGACGAAATTTTAAAGTCTGGAATGGTTGTAACCGTTGAACCTGGAATCTACATTCCTGAACTCGGCGGAGTGAGAATAGAAGATGACTGTCTGGTTACTGAAGAGGGTACATTTATACTCTCTAATTTGTCCAAGTAATACCAATTTAAAGTATCGAAATAATGGAAATTTTAAATATTGTTTTATATTCTTTTTCATTTTTCATTTTTGAGTGCGAGTACGGGGCCATGGTGTAGCGGTTAGCATCCTGGCTTTGGGAGCCAGTGACCCGGGTTCGAATCCTGGTGGCCCCATTTTTCTTTTTTTCTCTTTTCCTTTTCTTCCTTTTTCTTTTTTTCTCCTTTCTTGGTTTTTTCTTTTGTCTTTTTTTATTTTCTTTTTTTATTCTATGCTTGCGTAAGCTTCTAAAACTTCTTTCGAATGACCTTTTGCCTTAACTTTCTCAAAAACTTTAAAGATCTTTCCATTTTCATTGACCAAGAATGTGCTTCGGTAAATACCCATATACTCTCTTCCCATGAACTTCTTTTTACCCCAAACTCCAAATAATTTTGAAACTGTTGTCTTAGTATCTGC
>OFBU01000115.1_pt1 | contig 10774 bp, 13 predicted proteins | sample 1520681 | NCBI WGS metagenome assembly OFBU01 (sample SAMEA3696450, study PRJEB22514) | metagenome | biome: water; feature: marine; material: hydrothermal vent | place: Pacific Ocean | collected 2014-08-16 | depth 1514 m
TTGGCAATAGAAGCCAGCATGCCACGGCGATTTTCTACCTGAACTCGAATCAATACTTCAAACTCTTCAGCTTCATCTGCTTGCCAATCAATCTCTAACCATTGTTCATTTTTTTGCTTGGCATGAATCAAATTACCACAGTCAAACCGATGCATCACTAAACCTTTGCTGATGGTTAATACACCCGCTACTTTATCGCCCGGAATTGGATAACAACAATGCGCAAAGCTAATGGCCTTACCTTGAGTTTTTGTAATGCTGATGTTCTTAATCACACAATGATTGCCATCACATTGAAGCTTATTGAGCACAACAGATACCATTGCTTCAGACAGGCCGATTTTCATATACAAATCTTCTTTGGAATCACACTTAAAGTCTTTTAAACACGCCTGCCAACTCTCTTCACTAATTGACTCACCGCCGCCTTGGTACTCCAAAGCATTGTTCAGTAAGTACTCACCCAGTTGTATCAACTCAGAAGTAGATTCTTCTTTTAATTTGACCTTGATAGAGGTTTTAGCCTTGGCAGTAACGGCTATTTGTAACCAAGTTGGGTGTGGTTTGGCCTTTTTATCAGTGATAATTTCAATCGTCTGCCCTGACTTTAACTCAGCTGAAATCGATGCATTAACTTGGTCTACCTTAGCCTTTAAGGTTCGATTGCCCACATTGGTATGAATCGCATAGGCAAAATCCAGCACGGTTGATTTGTAAGGTAACTGAATAATTTCACCTTTAGGGGTAAATACAAACACCTCTGAGGGGAATAAATCCGTCTTAGTTTCTTCCAAAAATTCAACCGAAGTGCCCGAGTTTTGCTGAATCTCTAACAACGAACCCAGCCAGTTACTTGCCAACTCTGCAGGGTTGCTAGTATCACTCTTGTAATGCCAATGCGCAGCAATTCCGTACTCAGAAACAAAATGCATATCTTCTGATCGAATCTGTACCTCAATAAAGATTTTATTTGGCCCAAACAACACCGTGTGTAATGACTGATAGCCGTTCGATTTAGGCAGTGCCACATAATCTTTAAATTTGCCTGGCAAAGGCTTATACAAATTATGAATAATGCCCAATGCTTGATAACACTGTGCTACATCATCTACAATCACTCTAAAAGCATACATATCAAGCACTTGAGAGAACTTCAGCTGCTTGATTTTCATCTTTTTATAAATACTGCAAGGCTGTTTTTGACGCCCAGTAATTTTTACTCCACTTAAACCTTCCTGCTTAAGTCGGTTTTCAATTTCACCTTGAATGTGCTTAATAATTTTTTTACGATTACCACATTGTTTTTTAATCTGATGTATTAATACTTTATATCGATAAGGGCTAGTAATCTCAAAACACAAATTATCCAATTCAACCCTAATACTATTCAAACCCAAGCGCCTAGCAATAGGTGCATGGATTTCAGATGTTTCTTTGGCAATTCTAAGTTGTTTTTCACGGCTCATAGATTTGAGCGTGCGCATGTTGTGCAAGCGATCAGCGAGCTTAATCATCATCACCCGCATATCCGTACTCATAGCTAAAAACAGCTTTCTAAAGTTTTGCGCTTGCTGATCAATATTTGAATGAAACTCCAAGCCGGTGAGTTTTGAAACCCCTTGTACAATATGCGCTACATCTTCACCAAAGCCATTAACAATATCTTGATGTGTTAATGTCGTGTCTTCAATACAATCGTGCAACAGCGCTGCGGCAATACAATAATAATCCAGTTTTAACTCAGCCAAAATCATCGCCACATTAATCGGATGAAACACATAGGCCTCGCCTGAACGGCGATATTGCCCATCATGCGCAGTAGCAGCTACAATATAAGCCTGATAAACACTCTCTACCTGTTCTTTAGGCATATAAGCGTCTAGCACCTCACACAGATCACTAATCAGAATTCTTTTTTCAAATAAGCTCATTAAAAGAAAATAGGGTTAAATTATGGATAAATCTTTGCCATTATAATACAATCACCTCAGTATAATGCTACGCAATATTAGTAATAAATTTACCTAAAATCAATGAAAAATATACTCAAGCTTGTTTTAATTTTGCCTTTGTTAACCCTGTCACTGAGCGGTTGTTTTTGGGAAGAAGAAACCAAAAGAGAGTCTATTACTAAAGGCTGGTCACCTAAAACATTTTTTGAAGAAGCTAAAGAACAAATTTCAGCAGGCGCTTTGGATAAAGGTATTGAGCTTTATGAGCAACTACAAGCGGCTTACCCAGGCTCAAAATACGCCTTACAATCCAAGCTAGAAATTGCCTATGCTCTTTATAAAAGTGAAGACTACGACCAAGCTATTGATCGCCTAAATAGCTACATTAAGCTCTACCCAGACCATTTTTCAACCCCGTATGCCTACTACTTGCGTGGTGTTATTTCAGAAGACAAATCTCGTTCAATCCTAGATGAATACATTACTGACAACGCCCAGCGTGATGTCAACTCAGTACGCGATGCTTTTAATTACTACCTTGCTTTAATTGAAAAGTTCCCCAAAACTGAATATTCTGAAGAGGCAAAATCACGCCTAATCATCCTTAGAAACATACTTTCTAGGCATGAGCTTTTTGTGGCAATTTTCTACACCAAAAAAGGCGCTAACATCGCCGCCATTAATCGTAGTAAATATATTATTGAAAAATACCCTAATACGCCATCAGTACCGGCAGCACTACATTTAATGGCATATAACTACGATGTTATTAGTGCTGATACACTGGCTAAAGATACACGCCGTGTACTCAAAAAGAGCTACCCACTCTACACGCCACACTACTCGTTAGAAGACTAAATTTAACCCTTATTAATGAACAAGCAAGAGCGCTTTTTCGCGCTTAAAATCTCATCTATTATGGCAACTCGTATGTTCGGGTTGTTTATGATTTTCCCTGTTTTTTCAGTTTACGCCTCTGAATATGAAAGCACCACGCCCTACTTAATTGGCCTTGCTATTGGTATTTATGGCCTAACCCAAGCACTACTACAAATCCCGTTTGGCTATTTATCCGATCAATATGGTCGTAAACCAATGCTTATTGTTGGTTTAGTTATCTTTTTTATCGGTAGCGTTGTTGCGGCTAATGCCACTGATATTATCGGCGTGGTGATTGGCAGAGCTTTGCAAGGCGGTGGCGCAATCTCTGCAGTGCTAATGGCTTTCTTGGCTGATTTTGTTTCACCAGAGCAACGCGCTAAAGCCAATGCCTTTGTCGGTATGCAAATCGGTATTGCGTTTATGCTCTCGTTACTCATTGGTCCACTAATCACGGTCAATTTAGGTATTTCTGGGCTTTTTTGGGTGATTGCTGGCTTGTCTATTGCCGCACTAGGCATCGTCTTTACTTTGCCTCATGTTAAGCCACACGCGCAATACACCTTATCAGTATCAAACATTAAACAAGTCTTAACTTCTAAATTACTTAAATTAGATTTCAGCATCTTCACCCTGCACTTAATTTTGACTTGTGCTTTTATCGTTATGCCAAAACTTCTGGTAGAAAATAACATCGTTGCCACCGACTTAAAAGACAACTGGACCATGTACCTACCAGTCATGTTGGTTTCCTTTATTGGCATGTTGCCAATGATCATTTTGGCTGAGAAATACCACAAGCATAAAGCCATGTTACTTACTGCTATTTCTATCATGATTATGAGTCAAATCTTGTTTTATCAGACCCCGCTCAACTACACTACTTTCTTTATTTTACTAACCTTGTTCTTCATTGCCTTTAATGCCATGGAAGCCATGCTACCATCACTTATTTCCAAGACTGCAAACAGCGATAAGCGCGGTCTAGCAATGGGTATGTACTCTACCTCACAATTTTTAGGCGCCTTCATTGGTGGTGTTTTTGGCGGGTGGATTTACAACACATACGACTTAAATAGTGTATTCTTATTCACCACATTTATGGCAATCATTTGGTGGGTGGTAATACTCACCATGAAACAACAAAAACCAACGGGAGAGTAACAAAATGGCAGGAATCAACAAAGTAATTTTAGTAGGTAATTTAGGCGCAAAACCCGAGGTTAAATACGCATCCAACGGCAATGCAATTGCTAATTTATCAGTCGCAACTTCAGAGTCTTGGACCGACAAAAACACCGGTCAAAAACAAGAAAAAACAGAATGGCATCGCGTAAGTGTATTTGGCAAACTTGCTGAAATCGCTGGCCAATATTTAGATAAAGGTTCTAAAGTTTACGTTGAAGGCAAACTCCAAACTAGAAGCTACGAGCAAGACGGTGTTAAAAAATACGCTACTGATATCGTTATATCAGGCTTTAACGGTACGCTACAAATGCTAGATCGTCGTGACGATGCCGGCGGTGCACCAAGACCAGCTGCTACTGCACCAGCAGCTGCTCAAGATCCTATCACGCCAGTAGACAACTCTGGCTTTGATGACGATATCCCATTCTAGGATTAATAAAAAAACATCATTAAAAAGCCCGCTTATGCGGGCTTTTTTGTTTATACACTTAGCAGCTCATTCCAATGCGTTGTGAATCGGTTAGATTGAAACTCCGCCCTTGGCAACCAACGGTCATTACCCAGTTCGCTAGCATAGCGCAATAAATGCCCATAAGGATGACTACTCAATTGAGTGCTCTTATCATTAGCCACGAATAAATCTTGTTGGCTTTTATCTAAGGTTAGATTGCCTAGCATCACGCCACCTTTGTAAAACCTATAACCCGGCTCATAAATTTGCTTTAATATTTTTGCACACAAAGGAATGAGTAATTTTTCATCGCTAATCGGCACACTCATGCCAATAGTTTTTGACAAGTTAATGCAAGGCACATTCTTCTTAAAGGGGTTGGTGTAGATAAAAACACTCATCGAGGTTGTTGCCAAAGACTGCTTATTAAGCTTATTAACGGCTTTTCTTGTTAATGTGGTCAATGCCTGATTAATCTCATCAAAAGCGCTTAAATCAGCCCCGAAAGAACGAGAGGATACGATCTGTCGCCTCAGTGGTGCTACCTCCTCTATTGCTAAGCAAGAATGCCCATATAGCTCTCGATAGATGCGTTTTCCATTCACCCCTAGCAAGGTTTCAATAATACCAATATCTGCCTTGTAAAAATTGAGTGCCGTTGTAATACCAACACGATTAAGCTTAAGCGCTGATTTTGACCCCACACCCCAGATATCACCCACATCAACTGAAGCTAACAACTTCTCAAATCGATTGTCAGGCAATGTATCAATATCAAACACTCCATTAAACCTTGGATAGATCTTAGCAATACGATTGGCTAACTTTGCTCGCACTTTGGTATGCCCAATGCCAATACAAACCGGCACCCCTGTCCACGACTTAACTTGGTCTTTAAGTGCTTGCATGTGTGTATTCAAGTTCATCATCAGCCCTGATAAATCTAAAAAACTCTCATCAATCGAATACACCTCTTGCACGGGCGCATACTCACCAACAATACTCATCACTCGTGATGACATGTCACCATACAAGGGATAGTTTGAAGATTTAATCACCACCGATTTATTAATCATCAAATCCTTAACTTGATAATACGGCACACCCATCTTAATCCCAAGTGCCTTAGCTTCATTCGAGCGTGCAATCACACAGCCATCGTTATTACTAAGTACGACAATGGGCTGTCGTTCTAATTTTGGATCAAACACGCGCTCACATGAAGCATAGAAGTTATTGCAATCAACCAATGCAAACTTTTGTTGATTGAATTTAGGCATACTGATGAATCACTGAGGTGACCACACCCCAAATAATAAGCTCACTACCCTCACTAATCACAATATCATCAAACTCAGGGTTTTCTGCCTTTAAAGTAATATTGCCTTTATATTTATGAAGGCGCTTAACCGTAAACTCACCATCCACCACGGCAATTACTATCTTGCCACTTTTAGCAACAAGTGACTTATCTACCACCAAGATGTCACCTGGATGAATACCTGCACCGAGCATAGACTCGCCTTGTGCACGCACAAAAAAAGTAGCCTCTTGATGGTGAATTAAGTGTTTATTTAAATCAAGTTGATCTTCTAGATGGTCGTCCGCAGGAGAAGGAAAGCCTGCTTGCACACGTGAGGTAAAAATAGGGGTGGTGATATCGGCTGCGTTATCTGCCGGTAGAGACACAACAACATCATATTTTAGTTGCGATTTATATACCTCAAGCGTTGATTTGACCGTATCAACTAGGCTAGCTGGCACACGCATCACCTTGGTGTCTTCCTTGAATTTACCCGAGTTTTTCTTACGACCAGCGCCCGCTCTGGCACCGCCATGGGTTTGTGTTTTTATATTCATTTGAATATTGTAACATTATTCAAATTTGACTTTTAATTATTTAGTCGGATTAAAAGCACCTTTAACTTTTTAAGTAATTAGCCACCTGTGACTTCCACTTCAAACTTATTAAGATTTTCAAAATCACACTCATCAGCAATACGCTTAGCTTCCTCATTATGCAAATAACTAGAATCAGGAGCAATCCCCACCCTGCCCAAATCTAGTCGATCAGCATCCCAACAAGTGTTAATGGTAATGCATTCTGGTCGTGTGCCGTACGTATGCCCCTTGCAAGCGTCAGTAAGCTGCTTAAACTGTACATCGTTAAGCTCAATGATATCTCGATGCTTCATGGCGAATACAGCGCCTCTAGGGCCGTGTCCTTTGTCTCGCCCCTCGTTCTCACGCATACAATCATGAAAATACGCAAAATAAGACAATACCGCCTTATCAGCATCATTAAAGTTAGCAAGGTAATGGCCGTTACGCTCTACCGTTTGCCAATGTTTAGCGCCATGAATGGGGCTAGTAATAAAAGCTGTCTCTTGTCTTAATACCTTTAATACTTCTGGTGCGATCATAATAAATTAACCACCTAATACCATGCAAAACTAGTACTACCATCACCTGTATAGTCTCTAACCTCTTTAATTTCTTCTCGAAAAAAGTTATATAAAACTCTTTTCATTTGGTTGTTATGCCTTGATACAGATAATGCATATTCTAGTAATCCGTGATATTCCTTAGCCTTTTCTCTTAATACCACTATCACTGTTTCTGTTAATGACTCATTTGATTCTGACACTGACTTTGAAATAGCATATTTAAGGATTTTTTTATACAGATCAGAAAACTCAGTATTACTATCTTTATATTCTCTTCTTGTCTTAATAAGAAATTGATCAACTGCAGCCGTGTCTGACAAATCCACTTGTTTAGCTTCTCTAATAAAAATATCAGAAAATCCATCTGGATCAAAATGACTTAAAACATACTGCCACTCTCCAAAATATTTATCTACTTCATGCAAAGTAATTGTTTTTAACAAGTCTTTTATTACCTTAATTGAGCTCAATCTCACATTATCAACAACTATTCTAAAATATCCGCCACAGGTAGTGCAAAACATATTCCCGCATGAATTCTTAGACAGTGTTTTAAATTCACTTATCAGTCTTTCAGTTACTAGGCGATCAATCATTATTACACACCTTCAAACAAATCTCTTTGCCTGTTAAATGCTAAACGCGTGCTAATAGCAATAGCTGATCTATGCTTTAGTATTTCTTTTGATCGAACATAGGCGCTAGTATCCATCCAGTTAAGCTCAGATAGATCTAGCTCTTGTTGTACGCACTTGCACTCACTATTAACAAACTCGTGGTGATAACTATCTACCAAAGTTTCGTCAATAGGTTTATTTGAAAATATATTGAATATCGACATAGCAATATTTTATTTAATCCAAATTGGTAGTTGTTGCTTTTTTCTAAACAACGTTTTAAACACTCGTTTTATCCAAGCATCACGCTGAATTTTAAAAGGCACATTAGGCAATACAAACTTATGTAGTCGCTCTAATTCACGCGAATCAGGCTCAGGGTCAATGTAACTAATGAAAGGTGTTATTCTAAAACCTTTACGTCCTATTGATTCAACAAAGTCAATATGGTTTTGATTATCATCAATCAACATATCACCATCACCAAAACGGATATCCTTAGGCTTTACTTTTCCCCAAGTTGCATTTGGGTCATAATCATCACGGCAAATAACACTAGAAAAATAACCTTTAAGATTAAGCTTGTAAAGAATGGGTTCAGCACGCTCACGCACACTCGCTGTCCAAATAGACAGTTGTATATCGTGATGTTTAAATGAAGTTAATAACTCATACATACCAGGGCGTACATTGTTACCGGTTTCATCAATAATGGTGTTGTCTAAATCAAAGTAAACATGCATCAGTTATTACTCCATTTTGCCGCACCAATAGTACCCACCAGTACCGGACAATAATTAGCAGGGCCTGCAAAATCAATTGATCGCTCAATCGCCTCTGTAATACTCTTAGAGTTAGATAAAAAAAACATGGCCGCTGCTAATACATTAGGCGCATAGCCATTGCCATTCAGCTCATTCATTTTATGTGCCTCAAGCGCTCTTTGGGTTTCAATCAATCTACCTTTGCGAGTATTTGCAACAGCTGCATGCCAATCTTCACCTTGCCATAGCTTACGACACAACAACACCGTCGCCACAGACACATCTGCTGCCAATGGGTGCCAATGCGTAAGCTTAGCCTCCTGTATGCTGATATCAATCAGCTCTTTATCGCTAACGTCTAGCATTGCCAATGGTGTGGCTCTGTGTGCAGGGTTGCACCCCGCTGTTCTACCAGCCAACTCATAATCCACTTGCTCGCTGGCCTTGGTAAAGCTTATGCCTTTACTAACCAACTGAAACACCCTATTAGCCGTAGGCCCAGCATCATAACCATCGCGCTTATGCCAATTAAGGTAACGCTTGCCAATATCATCTATATCAAATCCACCTTTCCGCTCGAGGCTATCAGCAAGCTGTAATGCCATTTGCGTAGGTCCGCCATTTTTATCACTGGCACACAAACCCACAAATAAATTTTCAGTGTAATTCTTAGTCATCGGGCTTTCATCTTATTGAGTAGAGAATCTAACAACCCTTTTCTATTGGTTTTACTCATCGCTGCTTGCCAAAATGCATCTTGATCCTTTTGGAATTCAACCTTATCTTCGTGATAAGCTTGTTTGCTGGTATTACTTATGTTCAGCTGTTCAACCTGTATGGTGGCATATTCATAAGCCTTGTCCACTGTTTTGGATGGCCTATGGGCTTGATAAAACTGATAAACCACATCACGCATCTCAGAGGTTAATCTACTCATAGACTCATTAGCGATGTCTTGCGGTATATCACCATAAAATGCCTCAGCAATACCGCCCGTAATGCAAGTTAAGGTATCACTATCACCCCCTAAAGAGATTGCATTGCGGATTGCATCTTCAAAATCATCAGATTCTAAAAAGGCAATAATAGCTTCTGGCACCGTACCTTGGCACGATTCATTAAAGCTATAGTCTGGCCTAATCTCATCTAGGGTTCGATCAAGATCATAATCAAATGTCTGCACAATATAATCTTTAATCTCAGCCTTACTAGAACCATTTCTAGCTAAAAATATAGCACTTGATGTTGCTTGGGCACCCTTAATACCTTCTGGGTGATTATGCGTATAAGCCGCATATTTTTCTGCTTTTTCTAATACTTCATCCAAGGTATCGTACACAAAACCCACCGCACTGGTCCGCATCGCCGCACCATTACCCCAGCTGTTATAAGCTGCTTGATTATCATATTTAGCCCATTGATGAAACTTATTGCCATAGCCCGCATGCGGATATTCGTGGTAATATTGCTTGAGCATATCGTCATAACCCTTATCGTGCAAGATTCCATCCATTAAGGCTACCGTTAGCACCGTATCATCCGTGAAGAATGCCCTAGGGCTAAATAAAGGTTCAAAGTTTTTATGCTTGATGTTGGCCCACTCGTACACCGAGCCAACAACATCGCCTGTAATCGCACCCAGCATTAATTGTGTGTGTAAATTCTGCGTTCAACCGTTCTTTCTGAGTCATCCTGCGCAGGAAAAGCCAGCATATCTTCTTCAAAATCACGGATCACACGATCGGATATTTTCTTGAATTGCATTCTGGCTTTTTCGATGTCAATTTCATCGTTATTATGGAACGCCATCGCATCCACAAGCTTGCTAAATGCTGCTCTAATTTCTCTATCAATATTCATCACTTCTACCACGGCGTGGCCTTTGGATCTTCTTATCATTTTCAAACTCCTATTTTGTTATTTATTTTTTGTTTTTAATGTTTTGTTGAGTGCTTCGCCTCATTAAATTCACACTGCTCTACAGCGAGCTGTAATAGCTTTAATACATCCATCCTATCAAGCTTCTCATACGCTTCAGCATTACTCTTTGCGGGGATTGACAACACCACATCCAAAGTAATACCAATGTCTTTAATTTGTTCCATAAAAGCCTCCTAAAGTTTAATAAAAATCCCTTGAAATCCAGAGAATAAAAGGCCCTTAGCTGATCTACAAAAACAACGATAAATTTAGAAAAGAGTCTTAAAATTCGAACTGAACTTGCATCAATTGTAGAGCAAATTAAATGTGTTTTGTATGAAGTTTTACTGTTTTTTTTGAGTATTTATTACAAGCCAATTGTGGCTTGGTTTGTAGCTAAAAAAATAAAATATTTTCTATAAATACAAGATTTAATGATTAATTTTTAGTTTGTCTCTAGGGGCGTATTCCTAAATATTATTATGCATTTCTACACAATCGAAGTAGTTATCCCATCGGCTTGGTGAAAACAAAGTACCTAAAGCATCAAATGGCC
>OFBU01000116.1_pt1 | contig 10628 bp, 10 predicted proteins | sample 1520681 | NCBI WGS metagenome assembly OFBU01 (sample SAMEA3696450, study PRJEB22514) | metagenome | biome: water; feature: marine; material: hydrothermal vent | place: Pacific Ocean | collected 2014-08-16 | depth 1514 m
AATTCTCTCTTTTGGAGGAGCTTTTCTTCTTATGGTCTTTATAAACTGGTTGTTTGATGCGGGAAGGGAAATCCACTGGATTGAATTCTTTGAAGAAAAGGCGGTTCAAATTGCAAAACTCGGAGAAATTAAACTAATCGTTGCATTGAGCATAGCGTTGCTGGTAGGTTTCAAAACCAACAGTTTGGAAATCCTAATTGCAATGCTTTTGGGAATCTTGAGTTTTGAAATAGTCAGGTTAATTAAAGACCTCGTAAGATACTTCAGGGGAGACATGGCTGGAATAGGTGCTTTTTTAGGCTACAAAAGTTTTTTTACAACCCTTTTTCTTGGTTCTGTTTTTGGAATATCAGCTTTTTTATTAAGAGCTATTTTAAAAAAATTAAAGAAGGAGGAGGTTAATTTGAATTTGACTTCTGAATTTCCATTTGGTCCATTTTTATCTTTGGGAAGTTTGTGTTATCTTTATAACTGGGTTGTGATAAAAATTTTTTAAAAATAATATAAATATAATGAAATTAAGAGAAATTTTATGCTATATTATAGCTACTTGATATAATTTAAAAAAAAGGATACATATGTTACAAATCAGATGGCATTCAAGAGCTGGGCAAGGTGCGGTAACCGGTGCAAAAGCACTTGCTGATGTTATGGCAAGAACGGGTAAATTTGTTCAAGCATATGCAGTTTATGGTGCTGAAAAAAGAGGTGCACCGATGAGTGCATACGATAAGATTGATGATAAACCTATATTAGATCATTCTAAATGGATGACTCCGGATTATGTATTGGTAATTGATCCATCATTAGTTTTTCAAGAAGAAATAATCGAAAATACAAATGATGATACTATATTTATAGTAACTTCTCATTTATCAAAAGAAGAGCTTGTAAAAATAGCTAAACATCTTGAGGGTAAAAAATTATATGTAGTTGATGCTATTAAAATATCTCAAGAAGAAATAAAAAGAGCAATACCAAATACTCCAATGCTAGGAGCTTTTGTAAAAATTTCTCAAATTTTACCATTTGAAGAGTTTTTAGTTTCAATTGAAGATATTCTCTCAAAATTTCCTCAAAAAATAATTGACGGTAACTTAAAAGCTATTAAAAGAGCTTATGAAGAAGTAAATTAAGGAGAAATTATGGCTACACCAAAAGAAATGATGACAACATGGGATAAAATAGAATTTGGCGCTATTTTACCATCTTTTAAAGATCCTGAAAAAAAAATAAGAAGCAAATTTCATTCATACAATTATAAAGTAGCAGATTGGAGAGTTGAAAAACCCGTATACAATAGAGAGTTATGTATAGATTGTAACTTTTGCTGGGTAAGTTGTCCTGATAGCTGTTTTGAGGTAGAAGAAGTTGTAAATAAAAGAGGTAAAAAACAAGCAAAAATTAAAGGGATTAATTACAATTTATGTAAAGGCTGTGGGGTATGTGTGGATGTATGCCCTACACCTATAAAATCATTATTGATGTTTCCTGAACAAATTGATAATCAAGAGGCATTAAAACAATGGCCTAAAAAAGAAGACAAATAAAGGATTACAATGGCGGCAAAATATGAATTAAAAAATAAAGAAGTATGGGATGGAAATTTAGCAGCAGCTCATGCCCTAAGACAAGCTGAAGTTGATGTAGTTGCAGCTTATCCTATTACCCCATCAACTCCTATTGTGCAAAATTATGCTCAATTTTTAGCAGATGGATATGTAGATGGTGAATTTGTAAAAGTAGAATCAGAACATTCGGCAATGAGTGCATGCGTTGGTGCTGCTGCGGCTGGTGGTAGAGTTGCTACTGCTACATCAAGCCAAGGTTATGCGTTAATGGTTGAAGTTTTATATCAAGCAAGCGGTATGAGACTTCCTATTGTTATGACTGTAGTAAATAGAGCTTTAGCATCTCCTCTTAACATTCACGGAGATCACGGAGATTTATATTTAGGAAGAGATGCAGGATGGATTCATCTAATAGCAAACAATCCCCAAGAAGTTTATGATTTGACTTTATGTGCATTTAAAATTGCAGAAGATAAAAGAGTTAGACTTCCAGTTACAACAAATCAAGACGGATTTTTAGTATCACACACTGCTCAAGTAGTTGAGCCACTTCAAGATGAAGAGGCAAGAGAGTTTATAGGAAGTTATAAATCCCTAAACCCTATGCTTGATACAAAAAATCCAGTAACTTACGGAGCTCAAACAGAAGAAGAGTGGCATTTTGAGCATAAAGCAACTCAGCATAAAGCATTAATGGATAGTGTAGCTGTTATTGAAGAAGTATTTAATGAATTTGAAAAAGTTAGCGGCAGAAAATATAATTTAGTAGAAACATATAAACTTGAAGATGCTGAAATTGCTCTTGTTTTAATGGGAAGTGCATATGAAACGGCTATGGTGGCTGTAGATAAAGCAAGAGAAGAAGGAATAAAAGTGGGTCTAATTATGCCAAGATCATTTAGACCTTTCCCTTATAATGAAGTAGCTGAAAAACTGAAAAATGTAAAAGCAATTGCAGCACTTGATAGAAGTGCACCTATGGGAGCTATGGGAGCGTTATATAATGAAGTTGCAGGTGCCCTAGCGGCAAATGGTAAGAGTGCAATTATGACAAACTATATTTACGGACTAGGTGGTAGAGATACTACTGCAAATCATATTTTAGAAGTTATTAAAGAAACTAAACAAAACGCTGATGCTAATAAAAGAGTAACGCCTCTACAAGGATTTATAAACCTAAGAGGTCCTAAGTTATCATTTAATTAAGGAGTTGTTTATGAAAAATATAGGTAATTTAAAAGAATTTGCTTGCACTCCTGATAGATTTCAAGGAGGACATAGATTATGTCCCGGATGTGCCCATTCTATGATAGTTAGAGAAGTTGTAAATGCAACTGATGATGATTTGGTCGTTTCAACAGCAACAGGATGTCTTGAAGTTTGTACTTCAATTTATCCTTACACTTCATGGGATGTTTCTTGGATTCATATAGGATTTGAAAATGCGGCTGCGGCAATTTCAGGTGCAGAAGCAATGCATAAAGCACTTAGCAAAAAAAATAGATTATATAATGATAAAAATGTAAAATTCGTAGCATTTGGTGGAGATGGGGGAACTTATGATATCGGATTTCAATCATTATCCGGTGCAACTGAAAGAGGTCATGACTTTTTATATGTATGTTTAGATAACGAAAACTATGCAAATACAGGAGGACAAAGAAGTAGCTCTACTCCTTTAGGAGCTCATACTACAACTACTCCAAAAGGTAGAGTAAGTTATGGTGAAAAACAAAGAAAAAAAGATTTGACTATGATTATGGCAGCACACGGATGTCCTTATGTTGCTACGGCAGTGCCGGGAAGTAAACATTGGAAAGATTTAGCAAATAAAGCAGCTAAAGCACTCTCAACTGTAGGTCCTACATTTATAAATGCTCTAAGCCCATGTACTACTGAATGGAAATTTAAACCAGAAGAAACTGTTGAAATTGCAGATTTAGCGGTTGAGACGTGTGCGTTTCCTTTATATGAAATAGAAGATGGTCATAAACTAACAATTACATACAGACCAAAACAAAAAATTCCTATTGAAGAGTATTTAGGAAGACAAGGAAGATTTGCTCATTTATTTAAGCCTGAAAATAAATGGGTTATTGAAGAGTGGCAAAAAAATGTGGATAGCTATTGGGAGTATTTACAAAGAAGAGAGGAAGCCGGGGTTTAATTCCTCTTTTTTTTTATTTTATCGAATACTTTTATCTACTTCACTACTTTAAAATAACCTAAATTGCTAGTTGAGAAAAGAAAGATAGGGAAAAGACAAGGAAGAGATAAGGAAAAGATGAGGAAGAGATGAAGATTAAACCAATAACAAATATACCAATACACAAATATACAAATACTAATTAACGGTTCACGGTCTGCGGTATACGGTATACAAAATTTAAGTTTTCACCTTTTCTTTTCCCTCTCTTTTCCACGTCTTTTCCTCTTTTTATCGAACATTATTTAAATTAAGAGGAGAAAAATGGTAATTAAATACCTCGATAAAATTTATACATTTTTAGTTATTAATAAAGAAAGTAGTTTTTCAAAAGCTAGCCGTGCATTAGGTATTTCACAACCGGCTGTTACCCAACAAATTAGAATTTTAGAAGATTATTTGGGTGTGAGTTTGTTTGAGAGAAAGAAAAACGGGGTAATTTTGACAAAAGAAGGACAAACATTTTTAATATATGCAAAAGAATTTGAAAAATTTTTAAGCGGTTTTGAAAAAAAAATTGAAGAGTTTAAAAAGGCGGACACTCCATTTTTAATAGGTGCTTCCCCTACTGTAGGGAATTACAATTTACCAGAATGTATTAAATATTTTAAAAGTTTAATAAATAAAGAGATAAATCTTGTTATAAAAAGCAATGATGCATTATTTGAAGATGTAGAAAAAAAAGCTTTAGATATAGCGTTTGTCACTAAAAAGAAAAATAATACTTTAAATTATGTAGAATGGATTGAAGATGAATTAGTAGTTTTTTCTAATAAGCCACTTTCTCCTAGCATTGAGCTTGAAGATTTAGAAAAATATAAAATGATATGTAGAGAGCCAAATTCTTCAACAAGAGAATTTATAAAAGAGACATTTAAAAAATATGGATTTAAAAAAGTTTGCCTAAATTTGGAGAATTATGGTTAATGAATCTTAAATCTCAATATAGCTGCTATTCCTTTAAATGCATTTAATATCATTGCCCCCTCTTCTGTTTCTGATGAGACAGTTATAAGTTTAGTTCCACTCTGCTCACACAACTCTGATAGGTATTCAATATAATCCTTCTCTTCAACAATATTCAATGCCCCACCACACTTTGGACACTGGGCATTTTTAAGTTGTTCCTCCAATTTAATAAGTTCCAATTTATCTACTGTCTTCTCTTCAGTGTAATCACAGTTGTTGCATGCAATCTTTACCTTATACTTCTCTAAATCCTCAGATACAATAAGAGTGTCAACAGCCCCCATAATTAAAGCCTCTAAAACTTCCTTCTCCCCATAGCAAGCTAAACCTCCATCTTCTTTAATCAATTCCTTTAAAAACCTTTGGACTGCCTCTCTCTCTTTCATCAATTCAACATCTTTTAATAATGGGGCTGCCTTCTCTAACAACTCCCTAATACCAAATTCCTCTGTATAGCACAAATCAAACGTATCCAAGACAATCTTCTTAAGTTCATGATGCAAGTAATCCCCTTCAACGAACTCATTCTTCGTATGTCCCGGACCTCCAACCAAGATACCTTTAAGCTTTTTCTCCTGCAATAATGGGAGGAATTGCTCATTAGCCTTCTGTCCAACTCTCTGCAAGAATTCATGAGCTGCTAAATCTATAAGCCTTTCCAATCTCCTTGCTGACTGACCTCCAGCCTTAAACTTTCCTGGAACTCCACTTGTTAGTCTCTTTAATATATTTATGTTCCTACCTTTAACCAACGCTATTGTTGCTTCATTTCTATCAACCAATATTATTCCATAGACATCTTTATCCTCTAAGAACTCCTCTAATGGCTCCAAGTAGAATTCTGAATCACATCTATAGATATAAGTTTTTATAGGCTCTGGTGGCTCAATAACGTAGGTTTCCATCTTCTCTGTTCCCGGACCGCTTCTTGGTACCATTCCAGCAAATATAACAACTCCTTTCTCTAAAGGTTCTTTTAATAATTTTAATCTCTGTAGAATTGCCTCTATTGCTGATTGGACATTCTTCCTTGTGCTTTTACTTTTAATGTTTGCTGCTTGAGACATCTCCTCTCTTAAATGCTGAGCTACATCTGAAATTCTCCTACCTGCTGGAATATACAAGCTAATAAGCTCAGTTCCCTTACCTTTCTTTGTTTTTAACTCTTTTAGAAGTTCCTCTTTTAAAAGCCTTACTTTCCACGCCAAATTTTCTGCCAGTTCTTCTACACTCTTTATGGGTTTTTCTTGATAGTTTATAAAGTCTTTTAATAATTCCTCAAATTCTATACCTTTATAAGCCAATAAAACCATTGTATGGAATATCAAATCGGCAGCCTCATAGATAATCTCATCTTTTTTATCATCCTTAGCTGCTAATATTAGTTCAGAAGCTTCCTCTCCAATCTTCTCACAGATTTTGTTTATTGCTAACTTTTTATCATCTGTTGTTAGCTTTGCTACATAAGAATTTTCTGGCTTCTCTTTAATCCTCTGCTTTATAACTTCATAAACTTCTTCTAAAATCATAAGTATCCCTATTATTCTTCTAATGCTTTTAATCTCTTAACCATTTTAACAGCCGCTTCAACAGCCCTTTTACCATAATCAACTCTCTCTTGAGCCTGCAACCTTGTCATCCCTGGCCCTGAAATTCCAAGAGTTACTGGTTTGTCATACTGCAGAGCTAAATCAGCTATCTTCCTTGCTGCGTTATGGACAACTATCTCATCGTGCTCAGTCTCTCCCTCAATAACACACCCAAGTGTAACAACAGCATCAACATCATCCTTCTCCAATAACCTTTTAACTGCAAGTGGCATGTCAAATGTTCCTGGAACAACAATCTTGTATTTTACCTTTGCCCCCAAAAATTCCGCATGTTCCTCTGCAACCTTCTCCATCATGTATGTTATCTCCCTATTAAACTCAGCGATTACAAAAGCAAGATTCACCATTCATCTCACCCTGATGTTTTTGTGATGATTTTGTTTAATTGCATTTATAGTTTTATTTATTTTTTATAAAAAAATTATTGTGCCATTTAGTGAAAAAATGCTTGAAATTAAACCAGAAGAGGATGAATTTGTTAAAAAAGAGATAAATTTTGAAGAGGAAGAGGTGGAAGATAGTTATGATAAATTAAAAGAGTTAAAAGCAAAAGTTGAACAGCAACTTGGAATCAATAATGAGATTGATCAAGAAGAGTTAAAATATGAAGTTTTACTTGAAAGGATAAAAGATATGGCAGAAGAGAAAAATGAAGAATTAGCAAATGTATTGGAATCTTTATTAAAAGATTCTGAAATAGAACAACAAAATAAGGAAAAATAATGGCTTTAACACCACAACAACAGGCTTATTTAGATGAATTAAGTATGGCTGAAAAGGTTGCTATTTTATTGATTCAGTTAGGGGAAGATATTACGGCTCAACTTTTTACCCATATGGATGTGGATACAATTACAGAAATTTCAAAATATATTGCTACTGCAAAAGCGGTTGATAAAAATATAGCAAGTGCTGTGTTAGAGGAGTTTTATGTTATTTTTCAATCAAATCAGTATATTTCAAGTGGTGGTATGGAGTATGCAAGAGAGATTCTTTATAAAGCACTTGGACCAGAAGAGGCTAAAAAAGTTTTAGATAAGCTTGCTAAATCTTTACAAAGTGAGCAAAATTTTGGATTTTTACAAAAAGTTAAACCGGAACAACTTGCTGACTTTATTATACATGAGCATCCACAAACTATTGCTTTAATTTTAGCACATATGGATCCTACAAGTGCAGCTGAAACATTAGGGTATTTTAATGATGATTTAAGGGCTGAAGTTTTAATTAGAATGGCTAATCTTGGGGATATTTCACCAACAATTATTAAACGAGTTTCTGCGATTCTTGAAAGTAAGTTAGAATCATTAACAAGTTATAAAGTTGAGGTTGGAGGAACACGGTTTGTTGCTGAAATATTCAATAGGCTTGGACAAAAATCTGCTAAAAGCACATTGGCTTATATTGAACAGGTAAATGATAATTTAGCGGTTCAAATTAAAGATATGATGTTTACTTTTGATGATATTGTTAAACTTGATAAAACAGGTATAGTTGAAATTTTAAAAGAGGCTGATAAAAACGATTTAATGGTAGGATTAAAAGGGGGGACAGAAGAGCTTAAACAGAAATTTCTTGAAAATATGTCAAGTAGAGCTGCTGAAGCTTTTGTTGAAGAGTTACAATTTTTAGGTCCAGTAAAAGTTAAAGATGTGGAAGCAGCACAAAGAAGAATTGTGGAGATTGTTCAAAAACTTGGTGAAGAGGGTAAAATCTCAGTTGGTGCAGAGGAGGAAGTTATTGAATAATGGGAAAAATTTTAAATGCAGAAGAGGGGAAACATTTAGTAGAAAGTTTTCAATTTAAACCATTGGAGATTGATGATAATTCTGTTTCAAATCAGTTTCAACCAATTTCAATAGGGAAACAGAGTGAAAAATCAGTTTCAAATGAAAATGTAACTCAACAGGTAACTAATAATGAGAATCAAAATAATAAACTTATAGAGGAGTTATTAAAAAAGAATGATGAATTTTCCTCTTCCCTTATGAAAATGGAGATGATGCTTGAAAAACAGCAAGAGGAGTTTTCTAAACAGCTTGCAGAAGTGAAAGAATTGGCATATAAAGATGGGTATGCACAGGGGGTAAATGATACAAAAAATCAAATGGAGAGTGAATTAAGGGAGCATATAAATAAACTTATTGAATCTATAAATAAAATAGAGGAGATTTATAAAGAGTATCAAACAAAAGCGGAAGGGATAGAGAAAGAGTTAGTTGGGGTTGCGGTTGATATTGCAGAGGAGGTAATTCAAAAAGAGTTATTGGAAAATTCAAAACAGATAGCTTTAAATTTGACAAAAGAGTTAATAAATGATATAAAAGAAGCTACAAAAATAGAGATTAAAGTAAATCCAGCAGATTTTGAATATATAGAGCAGAATCTAAATTTAGAAAAAGTTAAAATTATTCCGGATAATGCTATCAGTGCAGGTGGGGTTGTAATTTTAAGCGATGCAGGAAATATTGAAGCAGAAATAAAAGAGAGATTTACAACAATAAAAAATCATATTTTGAAGGGGCAAGAGTAATGAATATTAAAAACAAAACTATTGAAGAATTAAAAAAGTTACAAAATGAGATAAGAGAAAAAATAATAGAAGCAGTAGCAAAAAATGGGGGGCATTTAAGTTCAACTTTGGGGGCAGTAGAGTTAATAATTGGTATGCACTATGTTTTTGATAAAGAGAAAGATCCTTTTATTTTTGATGTTTCCCATCAAGCATATGCTCATAAAATGCTTACTGATAGATGGGATAGATTTGATAGACTTCGTCAAATTGATGGGATTAGTGGATATACAAGACCATCAGAAAGTCGATATGATTATTTTAGTGCGGGACACTCTTCTACCTCTCTCTCTGTGGCAGTTGGTTCAGCAAAAGCTATTAAACTTAAAAATGAGGATAGAATACCGGTTGTTTTAATAGGGGATGGAAGTATTACAGCGGGAATGGCTTATGAAGCACTAAACGAATTAGGGTTTAGAAAATATCCAGTAGTTATTATTTTAAATGATAATGAGATGAGTATAGGGAAATCAACGGGGGCTATAAGTAAATATCTTACTAAAATGAAAGCGGGAAAATTTTATCAGGGTATAAAAGAGAGATTTAGTAATTTTTTAGATAATTTACCACAAGACTTTAAATATGCAGCTAAAAAATTTGATGAATTGTTTGCTATCAATGGGATATTTTTTGAGGAGATGGGGCTTGAATATATTGGGCCTATTGATGGAAATAATTTAGAAGATGTAATTGAAACTTTACAAATAGCAAAAAAGTTAAAAAAACCGGTTGTTGTTCATTGTAAAACTATAAAAGGGAAGGGGTATAAACAAGCAGAGGGGTATTTTGAGCATTGGCACGGGGTTGGACCATTTGATACAGAAACAGGGGAGAGTTTAAAAGAAACTTCTTTAAGTGCCACAAAAGTTTTTTCAAATTATTTACTTAAAAAAGCGGAAGAGAATAATAAAATAGTTGGAGTTACCGCAGCTATGCCAAGTGGAACGGGTATGAAGGAATTAATCGAAAAATATCCAGATAGATTTTGGGATGTAGCAATAGCGGAACAACATGCAGTTACCTCGATGTCAGCAGTTGCAAAAGAGGGGTTTCGCCCATTTGTAGCGATATATTCCACTTTTTTACAAAGGGGATTTGACCAGATTATTCACGATACTTGTATCGATAAATATCCGGTTATTTTTGCTATTGATAGGGCAGGGATAGTTGGGCAAGATGGGGAAACTCATCAGGGAGTTTTTGATATTGCTTATTTAAAAATAATTCCAAATATTACAATTTTTGCTCCGCGATGTTTTAAATCTCTTGAATATGCAATAGATTTTGCTATCTCTTATACAGAAACAGCGACCGCTTTCCGTTATCCGCGAGGGGGATTTTATGGGGTTGAAATTGAACCGAAACCTTTTGAATTAGGGAAAGGAGAAATATTAAAAGAGAGTAAAAAGATTATGTTAATTGGTTATGGAAATGGAGTTGGAAGAGCTTGGCAAGTTATGAAAAAATTAGAAAAAGAGGGGATAGAAGCAGGGGTAATGGATTTAAAATTTATTAAACCTCTTGATATTCAAACTTTAAAAAATTTAGAAGCAGACAAATGGTTCGTTTTTAGCGATAATGTTAAAATAGGGGGAGTTGCGGAAACACTTCAATCTTTTGTTAATGAATATTCTCTTAATAAACAGATTATCTCTTTTGAATTTGATGATAAATTTATCCCTCATGGGGAAACAAAAGAT
>OFBU01000119.1_pt1 | contig 10492 bp, 13 predicted proteins | sample 1520681 | NCBI WGS metagenome assembly OFBU01 (sample SAMEA3696450, study PRJEB22514) | metagenome | biome: water; feature: marine; material: hydrothermal vent | place: Pacific Ocean | collected 2014-08-16 | depth 1514 m
TATTCTAGCTTGCCAAGTTAGTGACCCGGGTTCAAATCCCGGCGACTGCATTGTTATTTCTCCAAACCAGATTTTTTACTCAGTCCATTTTTTATTATATCTATGGCTTCTGTGGCTTTGTCTGGTTTTGGTAATTGAACCATGAAAATTTTATCTTGATTAACTTCAGAATAACCTGGAGGAGACAAAGCGAACATAGCCGTGTTTGCCAAAGACTCGAAAAATTCAAGTGATTCATTTGCGTAAACTAGAAATTCTTCATGTATTTCTCCATGGGAAAAATCAAGCGTAATTTCAACAAAAACGTGGCCCAATCCATCCTGTAATATGTTAAGATTGGTATTAACAGAAACTGCTTTGCCTTGAATTTTTGACATTATATCATCAAATTTTCTATCACCCAATATGATCATAGGCACATTTTTTCCATTGAAATCAAATACGTCGATATCCTTGTGTACACGCCCAAGCAGCTTTTCCATTTCTTTATCAGTCATTTTCTTAGGATTTAGTAAGTTTTGGAATTATTTTGTCTCCCAGACGAATAAGGAAAGGTGATATGAACGCAGTAATTATTGTTATCAATCCAATTAACGGGAAAAGAAATGCACTAACTACACCCATATCTACTCCAACTTTCACAATAATAATTGAAAATTCACCCCGAGGTGCAGATAATGCAAAGGCTGAACGTAATGACTTTCCTTTTTCCTGCCTGAATGCCATGTTTCCAAGAAGGTTTCCGGCAAATTTCATTGCAACAGTAACTGCGATTAATGCAATTGCGATGAAAATGTAATCTTCTAATTGTGTTACGTCCATCAGTGCACCAACAGATACAAAGAAGATGGCAACAAACATGTCCTTTATAGGGCTAGACAGAATTTTTGAAACTTCGGAAGACTTGGATTCTGCTACCAAAACACCTGCCAAAAATGCGCCTATGGCTACAGAAAGTCCTACCACGTTTGCTAAAAGTGCATATCCAAAGCAAACACCAAGAACACTAAGCAATAAAATCTCTCTATTTTGCGCGCTTGCAACCTTATCAATTAAAGGAGGAATAACTCGTCTTCCAATAGTAAATGTTCCAATAAATAGTCCACCTGCTACTACTACGACTAAAACTACAGTTTCAATGGAGACAGCACCAACCAAACCAACTGATTCAAGAGATGCAATTAGAATAACGGCAATAACGTCTTCAACAATTAAAATTCCCAAAATAAGTATAGATGACTCTTTTTTTATCTTTCCAGAATCTTGTAAAATTTTAACAATTATTGCTGTACTGCTGATTGATAATGCTGCTGCGATAAACAATGAATCCATAAAGTTTAGACCTAAAGCAGATGCCGCTAGAAAAACTACACCTAATGTGACAAATAGACCCAATGTACCAGCTCCAACCGCCACCCTACCAATTGAACGAATTTTTGCAAACGGAAATTCAATACCTATGACAAAAAGCAACAAGATAACTCCTATGTCAGCAAAAAGGTTCAATGCAGATATGTCGGACAGAATACCAATTCCTGCAGCCGGACCCGAACTTCCATTTTCTGGTAGAATGGATGTCCATAATGGAGAAAGAGGACCTATCAACATTCCGGCAAACAGATACCCTATAATCAAAGGCTGTCGAATTTTAAAAAATGCAAGCGTTACTATTGCTGCTAGAATCATAATGATTGCAAGATCAGTTACAAAAGTTTCGTGGGGAAGCTGCAAAGGGTTAACCCTTTCAACAAATGTAGAAATGTTTTCGCTCAGGGAAGATTGAACACTATCCTGAGACTGTATTTGTAAAAAAAAATCTCTCACCTATTAAATACACATTCGCGTGTTAAAAGTGATCGCTACAAAAGTTCAATCTTTCCAATGTTACCCAAACTTGAGTGGTAATTGTAAAATTACCGTTGCTATTAATAGTACGGTACCATACCGTAATATATGATACAATGTGAATACTGCACAAAAAATTTTGTAGAGAATATGAATGGCTTGGCTGAGAAAACATTTCACGAAATGTTACATGAGCCAGAAATTGTCAATCAGTAAAGCCCAATTCTTTTATTTTATTTTAGCGACCTTTTTAACAATCCGAAAGCAGATTAAGATATAGTGCCGACAAAAACAAATAATGATAACACTCCGAACTATTCTTCGCTGATAAAAAATCTTGAGAACATAAAAGCCGAGTTTGTAACGCTTAGAGAATATGTAGGTGACAATGATGATGAATTGTTAGAAAAAATTTCAGGTATATCAGAGATGATAAATAGAACAGAGGCATCTTCTGCAGAATTCCATAAAAAAGCCGATTCAATAATTCAGGAGTTACAAAAAATTAGAAATATTACGAATAAGGCATCAATTACAACATCAAACGAAGTTATTGGATTATTGAAATTATCAGAATATCAATCGAACATACGTATGCTGGCTGAATCAAAATATGGCTCGTTAGGAGACATTGAAAAAATGGCAGAGCAAACAGCAGAAATTGTTAATCTTTTTGATAAGATATCAATCGAATCAGAAAAGAAAATTCCACTGCCTAATGAAGTTAGGCAGTGGGCCATAGGCACCATTTTTGATTGTGCGGATAGGTGGGAAATCAGATTTGATGATTTGTTTAAGATGCTATTAGATTCTTTGGGAAAAAACTTGCTGAAGGAATCAACAAGGATGCAGCAAGTTAGAGATATCTTTGGTATGAAAGCGGTTGATAAAATCAAAAATGAATTAAAATTATCTTAGACTCCTTCTGATTTATCAAAAGCTTCTAAACTCTGCTTTTTCCTTTTAAGGATAGCAAATATTCCAATAATTACTGCGATCCATATAGAGGCAAAAAGAATGTTTGAAACGCTTGCATACATGTATGGTACCATGTCCATGATCTGTTTCTGAATTATCTCTGCCCTGAGACTGACATCCATCATTCCCGTATGAAATGCAGAACTGTCCCTAGGAACAACAGAGATTTTTTCTGCGCTAGCAAGCATGACACTCAAGTCAGCCTGTATTCTTGTAAAATTGGTAGTATCAGTTGGAAATATCCAAACTGGGTTCCCCGCGGCAGGAAGATATTCCTTGATTGTGCTAATATCCGTCATTATGGTTTTTGGTTCAGAAGATGCCATAATTCTATCAAACAGTCCTATTGACAGATCCATGGGATAAACATCATTCTGATAGCCAGTATATGCCATATATGCACCAAAGCAGATTATTGCCATTATGCCAGCAACTGCAAGTTTGTGTAAAATATCAGCCATCTTTTCCTCTTTTGTTTTGGTATAGTCAATTTTTGAATTACCTCTTTTAAATCTTGTATGCGAGAAGCTCAAGCAAGCAATGTACAAGAATCCCATTGTCTGCAAGGCGATGATGGGAATCCATATAGGATTTCTTGAATAAAATGCGATTAAAATTGCCATAATTCCATAAATGCCAAAGAAAAGCTCTAGCAATGTAGTCTTAGAAAATGGCAGATTGTATGCCTTTTCTCTCCAATCATCAGTATTTTTAACAATGCCGTATTTTGGAGTTCGCAGAAATTCGCTCTTCTTTCCCACCATAGCGTCTATTACAGCTATGGTGTTGTTTACCGCCATTCCCATGGAATAAATTATCAGATAAGGCATGGCTATTGCCTTTTCCTTCCGATTTTTATCATACATGTTATGAATTATGAATAGATAAGCTCCTGGTCCCATAGCAAGGTATGTTGCAAGCGTTACCACTGGAAGGAAACTAACAATATAGAGATTCACATTAGATGCTAAAAGAATTGGAAGTGCAAGAAATTGAATTAACATTAATGGAAAAACGATGTGACGAGTTAGTTGTACAAAAGCCTGAAGTTTTGCATCAATTGCTATTTTTCGTTTTAGTAAAATACTGCCAAGAAGTTTAATTGCACATTGAATCGAGCCCTTGGCCCATCTGAACTGCTGCCTCTTGGCACCATTCATCTGTACAGGCAGTTCTGCATTAACAACTATATCCGGTATGAAAAGGCATTTCCAACCCTTCATCTGTGCTCTATAACTCAAATCCAAGTCTTCCACTAGAGTTGCAGTGTGCCATCCTCCTGAATCATCAATGCATTCCTTACGCCAAATTCCCGCAGTACCGTTAAAATTCATAAACAGATGTGAATTACTTTTTGCCTTCTGCTCAACTAAGAAATGGAAATCTAGGCTCAGTGCCTGCGCCTGAGTCAAAGCAGAATAATTTTCGTTAACATGTCCCCATCTACATTGGACAAACCCAATGTTTGGTTTTGCAAAATAAGGTATTGCTCTCTTCAGATACCATGTTGGTGGGATAAAGTCTGCATCAAAAATTGCGACAAACTCACTTTTAGTATATTTCATCGCGTACTTTAGTGCCCCAGCCTTGTAACCCTGTCTTGTTCCACGTCTAATGTGGGATATATCAAAGCCCTTGCCCTTGTAATTTTCGACAATTTCTGCTATTTGTTCTGTAGTGCTATCATCAGAATCATCCAGGATCATGATACACATCTTTTGCTTTGGATAGTCAAGATCACAGACAGAATTTATGAGGCGTTTTGTAACATACTTTTCATTATATATTGGAAGATGAATTGTAACAGTTGGTTCACCTATTGATATGGTATCCTGATTTTCTTTTCTTCGTCCTGAAAGAAATGCCAAATAATAGAAATTACATGTATAAGAAATTATGATAATTGCGCAGGCTATGAAAATATAAAAAACAAAACCAGTGAACGGATTCGGTGCTATAGGCTCCATTACAATACTGTCAAAATATTATACAATATTAACAGTTACGAAATTTTACTAATAATAGATATTATTGTGGGTAAATCTTGATTGCCTGTGGTGGACAAACGCCCTCACATGCAAGGCAGAAGATACAGTCTGGCTCGTTAATTTGTAGCGGTTTTTTTGTAGATGCTACATTTCCCGGAAAGTCAAAGAATTCGAAAACACCCACAGGGCAGGCGTCAATGCAGGCTCCATCTGCAATACAGATGTCAAAGTCTACAGAAACAAACTCACCCCAAACACCCATGACCTTGTTATCTGATCCAACTCTTCCCCAAGTCTTAAGCTCATTTCCAGTCTTAGTTTTGAACACTGGAGAAGGATCCATCTTATCTTTGTAGTCAACATCGATTGGTCCTGGAACCGCTGCCTCCCCGTCCCTCTGTATTAATTGTTTTTTACCTTCAATTGCCGGTTTGGGTGGTTCTACTTTAGCTATTGGTTTGGCATCTGGTACAATTTGTGCCAGAGGTGTTAATTCCTCTAATGTTGCCAGCGCTTGATCTTCAGATAATTTTTCTGTTTTAATAAGAGATTCAACCATCTTGTCAGAAAGTATGGTATTTCTAAGAAGTGTATCAATTATCATTTTTGCAAAGTGGTCAGCCTTTTTTCTATAGTTTTGTACCCATTGAGGTGCACTAAATTTTTCAACCGGATAAATCTGATAAATGGCATCAATTACTTCACCCGTTACAATTTCAACAGTGACGCTAAGATCTACGTATTCATATCCATCAGCGTCTGGATCCGGCATATTTTCTTCAATCCAATTGTAGGTTGCATATATCCTGTCAGCATATTTGTCCATCACAAACGTCTTTTTCATTCCTTCAAGAATAGACTTTATCTCAGCTGGATCCTCAAGTTTGATTGGCATTCTGTACAAACCGAGCTTGTAACCATGCATTGGGTAAATTCCCCGTTTAGCAGTTGGAGCCTGCATTGTGTATACTCTATCTTTAAGAAGCAATGACATGATTCAGGTATGGTATAAAATAGATAAAAATCTTTGTTCCCAGAATTCATGAGTAAATAATAAATTAAATTTTTAAGAAGCATTTGTAAACGGAATTGGCTTGAAAATTAACAAAATCGCCATTGTTAGTAAACTTGGCTCAAAAAAAGCTGAAAAGGCAGTAAAAGGAATAGCAACAAAGCTGCTAAAACAAAAATTCAAAGTTTACACTGTTTCACCAGTACTAGTTGATGGAGCAAAAACAGTAAACTCTTTAGAAGATTTAAGGGAGATAAAACTTGATCTTGTAATAACATTTGGTGGAGACGGGACCACTCTTAGAACGTTTAGAAATCTTGAAAATGAGACACCACTTCTAACAATAAATGTTGGTGGTAATAGAGGAATTTTATCAGAAATATTTTTGGATGAAATTGACAACGCTATACAACACATAAAGAAAAATAAGATTTGGCTTGACAAAAGAACAAGGGTTGTTGCTTCTTGTAACGGTAAACAGTTTCAGCCTGCATTAAACGAGATATATGTTAATAGAAAAAATTTGACTAAAACTGCTGAATTTGAAATAAAATTTCAAAATGATATAGTAAAACAAAGGATGGATGGCGTTATGATTTCAACACCAAGCGGTTCAACTGGCCATTCTTTATCAATTGGTGGACCAATACTGCATGAAAGTTTGGATGTATTAATTATAACACCAGTTGCTCCAGTCCACAGACTTCCGTCCATAGTTGTTCCTGACGAAAAGGTGGAGATAAGGTGTTCACATGATTGTAATATAGCCATGGATGCTCAAGTCATCAAATCAGCTGGCTTTGGCGAGATAATAACTATAAAAAAATACAAAAAACAAGCAGTTTTTGTCAGGCTAAAAAAGAAAGGTCTGAGACAGATGACTAAGCTTGGCTTTTAGGGTTTTAGATTCTAGTGCATTTTATGCAGGTATTCCATTTAGTTCAAATGAACCAAGCTATATCACGTCTCTCATCTATAATGAAATTGAACACATCAAAAAAGATCATGATGCAGTTCAAATTTTAATTGAAACGAAAAGGTTAATGATTTATGATCCTGAGCATCGATTTATTATTACCGCTAATAATGCTGCAAAAAAATCAGGTGATTTTCCCAACCTTTCCGATGAAGATATATCCACTATAGCTCTAAGTCTTCAACTTAAGGCTGAACTTGTGACTGATGATTTTGCTATTTCTAATGTGGCAAAAAATCTTAGCATAAAAGTTATTCCTGTAATGACAAGTGGTATAAAAAATGTTATAATTTGGAAGTATTATTGCCCAGGATGTAAAACAGATTTTTCTAAAGTTACAGAATGTCCTAGATGTGGAAATAGATTAAAAAGAAAACCAACGAGAAACTAATTCATATGTCACGAAGTGTTTTCTGACTAGTTTTTTTTCAAATGCTTACTTTGTGCTTGTAATGCTTTTTTTATATTTTTAGCACGAGCTTCACCAAGACCACCAACCTTGGAAAGTTCTGTAGTTGATGAACTTAACACCCTCAAAGGCGTTCCAAACTTTTCTAGCATACGTATGGCAGTTTTTTCTCCTACACCAGGTAAACTACATAACATAGAAAGTTGTTGCTTTTGTATATCATTTGATTTTCTAATTTTTTTAATAAATGGACCCTTACTTGCATCCTTTCTTGAGCACATAGACATCAACAACTTGGCTGTATGAGAAGCGTTAGGTGTATGAATTACTGGAATTTTGAAATCAATTGCAATTGATGAAATCGCACCGTAAAATACAAGCGAATTTTCCGTTAATTCTTCTATTTCATCTATATTACCTTCAATTAGTAAAATTGGAAATTGATAATGTTCTTTCAATCTATTACATTGATCAAATAAACGGCCGTCAAAGACTGATGAAACCAAATCAGAAATCGTTTTTCTCTCAACTACAGTTTCAGGTGCAACAATATAATCACCAATTGGTAGTGTTTTTATTTCCAAATTGATACCGATTCCCTTTAAAAGGCCTGGTATACCACTTTTTTTTTCTCTTTCATCTACTACTATACGCAGATTCTTTAAATTCATAAAAAATGATATGTTTTTTGATTAATATTTTCTTGGAAAGTTGTTATTTTGGTGGGTTAGTGTTTGTAGAGGGATTTTTCATTATTTCCTGAATTTTCGTTTCCTGTTCTTTTAGAGTAGTTTTCAATCTCTCTTCTTGTTTAACTAAAAGGGAAGCTTTTGTTTTTGCCAGTTCCACCTGTTCTTCAAGTTCTTCAATAAGATCCTTTTTGTTAGATTTTATCATGATAGTTCCAGCATGTTTGAAAACGGATTCGTCGTCACCTGCCTTTTTTAATTCCTCTAGTGCTTTTTCTGTTTCATGTTTTTCTGATTCTAACTGTTGTTTTTGCATCATAATGGATTGAAAGTTCTGTTGTGTTTGCTGTAATCTTGCTAGATGTTCTTGTACTAAAGGAGGAATTTGTGGATTGGAAGACATATGACGATTAAAAAATCATTTTAATTATATATCTACTGATTCAATCGAGTCATAGCCAGTCTGAACAAGACGAATACAGGAATTAAGGTTTGCACGCATATGTGCCAAATTGTTAGATTCAATTAGTATTGTAATTTTGTCGTTACAAAACATCTCTGTTTTAGTTGGATTTTCGGGATAGAATTTGTTGTCAATATTAACTGAATCAAAAACTGCACTTGTTTTTTCTTCCGCGTCTATTTCAATTTTGGCATTAAAGCTTGATGTCATATGCATAACCCGCTATCTTAAGTCCACATTTTTTACAACTCCATATGCCTACAGCCTGCCTGCCAAATTGTATGGAGCCACACTCAGGACATTTTCTTTTAGATTTTAGAATTTGGTGAACCTTACTGAATTGTTTCCTAGGTTTTATCCCATACCTCGCGCCTAATCCTTTTAGCATCATTTTCTTTTTTGCCAATTTATTTACCGCCTTCTGTTGCTTGTTTTACAATCTCTCTGATTTTTTTACCAATTGTAATGGATAATTCAGAGCATTTAACAAGTTGCTCAAGTGAAAATCCGTCACTGCCACCCTTTTGAAGCGCTACAATATTTCCATCAGAGTTTGTAGTAATTGTTATTCTAGCATCAAGACATCCCCATTCATCAATATTTGGATCTACAATTATGAATTCGCCAATTCGTCCCATTGTAACAGATATTGGAATGGTGGTAATTGGTGCATCCGATTCTTGATTCTCTATTAAAACAGGTATATCATCTTTCATTTCCCATTTTGGGATCTTTGATGTAATAATTGCAGCAACCGCAGCATATGAACATGCATCAAACAGATTACCATCATGATCAGTTACTACACAATCAGCGAATAAACCAATGACAGATTTGTCTTTCTCTAAAACAAACTGTGATAGATCAATCATACCGCTTTCGCGTATTCCCCTATCAACCACTCTTGCTAACTCTATCACATCTGGTTGAGGAGGACCGGTTTCTGCACTTGGATGAGCTAATGGAAGAATTTCTGCTGTGCAGATAAAGATCCCCTTGTCACCCATATCAGGAAAAGGTCTATCAGGCTGAACTTTGATTCCCGATACAATTTCTGTATCACCCAATCTAACCCGGGCAGAGCCATTAGCATGTGGTATAACTCCAGTATCAATAACCAAAGGTCTAGGTTCGTCTAGTGCACGATCATCAATTCTTTTTCCTTCTTGTAGTAAATCTAGAATTTTAGATCTTTTGAGTTTGTCTATGATTGAAAGGTTTGCCATTAGTCCTTATCACCACTCGAAAAATATTTTTCACGCAATGCATTTTTCTGTATTTCATATACCTGTTTACAACCTTCTAAACCTAATTCTATACATTTTTTGTATTCATCCGCAGTAAGGACACCATCTAATTGTAAAAGTGTGATTTTTCCCAAGTTTGGCATATAACCTATTGGCATGTCTGCTTGTCCAGCTTGGTCTTCTTCATTATTAACATCAAGAATTAAAGTATCAGCAGCCTTTCCTGAAGCACACGCACATACTAAATCCCTCATTGGAATTCCTGCATCTGCTAATGCAACTGATGCTGCATCTAACGCAGCACATCTTGTTCCGCCATCTGCCTGCAGTACTTCAAGATACACGTCAACTGCAGTTCTAGGGAACTTTTCAAGCATTACGGCCGGCTCTAACGCTTCCTTGATAACTTTACTGATCTCTATTTCTCGTCGTGACGGAGCCGGTTTTTTTCTTTCATCTACAGAAAAAGGCTCCATATGATATCTAACTCTTAAAATTCCCGTGTCGGGATTTGACATGTGTTTTGGATGAACATCTCTAGGACCAAAAACACCAGCAAGTATTTTATTTCCACCAAATTCAATATACGCGGAACCACTAGCGTTTTTTAATACTCCGGCTTTTATGGTAACCTTTCTTGTTTCATTTACCTTACGTCCATCAGAACGAATCCCATTTTCGTCAAGTAATACTACATCAGTTTCTCGTCCGCCCATTAATTATACACCATTAGATTCTAACATTTTTTTCACTTTATCAGTCAAATTAACAAGATGTGCTTGTTCATCAACCATCCGAATTGCTGCAAGTGCCTTTAATAATCCATTTGTTTCGTCACAGGACACAACAATTAAGCCACTTTGGCCAACCGTAATGGTTGCATTA
>OFBU01000120.1_pt1 | contig 10442 bp, 7 predicted proteins | sample 1520681 | NCBI WGS metagenome assembly OFBU01 (sample SAMEA3696450, study PRJEB22514) | metagenome | biome: water; feature: marine; material: hydrothermal vent | place: Pacific Ocean | collected 2014-08-16 | depth 1514 m
CCAGTATTGCTGAGCGAGTGATGCAAAGCCCGACTATGGTTGAAGCGCCTTCTACCCATGAAGAGTCCACTATTAAACAATATTTCTATGAAGCCAACAGTGCAGATGAGCGGATGATGGCGTTGCGTTTACTACTGGCCAAACACAAGCCAGATTCTGCTTTGGTTTTTTGTAATACCAAGATTGATACTCAAGACGTGGCTGATGAACTTATTTATTATGGCTTTTATGCATTGTCAATTCATGGCGATCTCGATCAACGAGAACGCGACCAGGCACTGATTCGTTTTTCCAATAAAAGTATTTCTGTTTTGGTGGCGACTGATGTTGCCGCACGAGGGCTAGACATTGATTCACTTGATATGGTGATTAACTTTAACATTGCTCATGATCCCGAAGTCCATGTGCATCGTATTGGCCGTACTGGTAGAGCAGGACGCAGTGGTATTGCTTGCACTTTGTATGGTGATCGTGAAACACACAAACTCAACGCTTTAGAACTTGATATCACGCCTGACTCGCTTCCAAGTGACAGTCTTCTTGATAAACCGATTAGAAAACCAACGATGACCACGCTTAAAATCGATGGTGGTAAAAAACAAAAACTACGTCCTGGTGATATTGTCGGCGGATTAACTGGCAAGGGTGGAATTCCTGGCGACAAGATCGGCAAGATTATTGTTGCTAGTAATTGGTCTTATGTGGCGGTGAGCTCAGAATTGGTTAAACAAGCGCTGAAAAAAATCAGCAATGACAAACTCAAAGGTAGATCATTCAGAGTGAGAATCCTTTCTTAACTTGAAGCCTTATCTTCAATGGGTTCAACACTAAAATCTTCCCAGTTATCTGTGTCGTAAGTAATGTAGAAACCATGCAGCATTTGTGAAGCTTCTACTTTCATTTGATCGGGCAGTTGCCACACACGATTACATTCATAGCCCGTAATTTCCATAAAATTATTCGCGCGAATAACGTCTTTTTTGCTGACTTCTAAATTGGTAAAGGTGGTGATCACTTCACTGATAAACTCAGGTTGGGCTAAATTATAATAACCCATTTTTTCATATTTTCTAACCATTCCAATACAGGTTTGTATGTGTTTCGTTACCTTGTCAATATCGTAATACCCTTGGGTAATGGAAACAAGATTTTCACCCTCAACAACGGCGAGAGTGATTTCTGGAAAGGCGGTAATTTTTTCTATACTCATGTTCAAAATGTTTGTAGCAATGCGTTATTTTAATCGATAGTGAAGAATATTTATACTTATAAAACCCATTGGTATTTGTCATAAAATAAAATCATGAATAAAAACTACTCAAAATTCGGCCAAAAATTTACCCGTTATTCTGGTATCACCCAGTTGATGGATGATTTGGGCAAGGCCAACCATAGCGATGATGAAAATATTATTATGCTCGGCGGCGGTAATCCAGCACTGATACCTGAGGCACATGATATTTTTGTGAGTGAACTTAAAGCATTGATTGATAATAACGAAGTTGATCAAATGCTAGGGCGCTATGATGGTCCACAAGGATCAGAGGTTTTCATCCAAGTCTTGGTTAAAATGCTGAATGATCATTATGGCTGGAACTTAGATGAAGGTAATATTGCCATTACCAACGGCTCACAAAGTAGCTTCTTTTCATTGTTTAATCTATTTGCTGGCGAGATGCCGGATGACAGTAAAAAGAAAGTATTACTGCCAATTGCACCTGAATACATTGGTTATGCCGACCAAGGCTTATCAGCGAATATGTTTGTATCTGTTAAGCCTAAAATTCACGAGCTTGACAATCAACAATTTAAATATCAGATTGATTTTGATCAACTAGAACAAACGCTTAAGCAAGAAGATATTGGTGTTATTTGTATCTCTCGCCCCACCAATCCAACCGGCAATGTGATTACTGATGATGAGCTTGCAAAGCTAGACAGCATCGCCCAAGCCAACAATATTCCACTGATTGTTGATAATGCTTATGGTCAGCCATTTCCAGGCGCTATTTATACTGACGTATCCCTAAGTTGGAATACCAATACGATTTTATGTATGTCGTTGTCCAAACTGGGCTTGCCAGGGCTTAGAGCCGGTATTGTGATTGCCAATCATGATACTATTGAGGCTATTAGTAGAATGAATGGAATTTTGGTGTTAGCACCCAATAGTGTCGGCCCATCACTACTCACACGTATGATTAAAGATAAGGAGTTAATTCCCCTTGCCAATAATGTGATTAAGCCATATTACCAAGCCAAAGCTGATATTGCCGTTAAGTTATTCAATGAAATATTTGCCAACAGTAATGCCAAATTACACAAACTCGAAGGTGCTTTTTTTATGTGGATTTGGTTTCCAGAACTTGAAATAACCTCAGAAGAATTGTATCAACAACTAAAAGCCAAAGGCGTTTACATTATTCCCGGGCATAATTTCTTTATCGGTATGGATGATACTTGGGCACATCAACATCAATGCATTCGTATTAACTATGCCAAAGATGAAACAACGTTAAGAAAAGGTCTTAAAGTTGTTTTTCAAGAAGTTTTCAATGCTTAAAGTGGCGCATACCAGTCAGCACCATCGCAATGCCATGTTCGTTAGCTGCTTCAATCACTTCATTATCACGCATTGAACCACCTGGCTGGATAATGGCTTTAATGCCAGCTTGTGCAGCGGCGTCAATACCATCTCGGAATGGGAAGAAGGCATCTGATGCCATGACTGAGCCTTCAACAACTAGACCTTCGTCTGCTGCTTTAATACCAGCAATTTTGGCAGAGTAAACACGAGACATTTGCCCCGCACCAACACCAATCGTCATTTCATTTTTCACATAAACAATGGCATTTGATTTAACCGTTTTAGCCACTTTCCAAGCGAATAATAAATCTTTAATTTGTTCAGCCGTAGGCTGGATTTCGCTGACGCATTTGATGTCGTCCTCAGTGATAACACCTAGATCTTTGTCTTGTACTAACAGTCCGCCCGTTACTCGTTTAAAGTCTAGTGATGGTTGGGCAGTGCTAAGATCGCCGCATTCTAATGCGCGAACATTTTTCTTAGCTGATAATACTTCTTTAGCATCATCATCAACACTCGGTGCGATGATCACTTCTACGAATTGCTTATCAATAATATCTTGAGCAGTGTCTTTGTCTAAGCTACGGTTAAAAGCGATAATGCCACCAAATGCTGAGGTTGGATCGGTTTTAAAGGCATCGAGATAAGCGTTATGAATATTATCTCTGACGGCAACACCACAAGGGTTGGCGTGCTTTACAATCACACAACAAGGCTCATCAAAACTACGTACACATTCTAGTGCGGCATCTGCATCAGCCATGTTGTTGTATGACATTTCTTTGCCTTGGAATTGTGTGCTTGATGCTACGCAAGATTCGGCAATGTTACTTTCTACATAAAATGCGGCATTTTGATGTGGGTTTTCACCATAACGCATTGACTGCACTTTATTAAACTGTAAATTCATAGTGTTAGAAAAGCCGTCTTCACCTTTGCCAAGATAATTAGCAATAGCACCATCATATTGCGCTGTGTGCTCAAAGGTTTTAAGCGCTAGTTTTGTGCGTGTCTCAAGCGATGTATTACCACTTGCGTTGATCTCATCAATCACTGTTTGATAATCAGAGGCATCTACCACAACCGTAACTGAGGCATGATTTTTTGCACTTGATCTAAGCATTGCCGGGCCACCGATATCTATATTTTCAATCGCGTCTTCTAATGTGCAGTCAGGATTAGCAATGGTTGCCTGAAAAGGGTATAAATTAACAACAACCAAATCAATAGGATTAATATCATTCTCAGCCATCACGCCTTCATCAAGTCCGCGACGAGCCAAAATACCGCCATGGATTTTTGGATTAAGGGTTTTAACACGACCTGCCATCATCTCCGGAAAGCCAGTGTAGTCAGATACTTCAATCACGGGAATGTTGTTGTCAGCTAAAAGCTTAGCTGTGCCACCGGTTGAGAGAATTTCGATGTTTTTGCTCGCTAAAACTTGAGCAAGTTCAATGACACCAGTTTTGTCAGAAACACTGATTAGAGCGCGTTTTATAGCCATTTTATTCCTTTGAGAGCGATGTGATAATTACAAAAGGTAATTATAAAGTTTTACAGTTTGTAAAGTTCGATTTTTTTCTTTAAAGTGCCGCGATTCATACCTAGGATTCTGGCAGCTTCACTTTGGTTTTGTTCAACCCTATCCAAAACAAACTTGATGGTGGCAGATTCAGTTTCTTGAAGCACCATTTTAAATACGCCAGAAACTTTCTCACCATTGAGTTGCTCAAAGTAGCGATCAAGTTTTGCATTGATACAAGCTGGTAAATCAGTATTCACGAATTTAAAAATTCCTCAAGTAATTGGTATTGCAGTTTGTGATCAGTGATTTTATTCACTTTTTTCCAGAAGGATTGACCACTTTCTTTATCAAGGTAGGTAGCATACCAAAAAATATGCTTTCTGGATAACTGAGTGCCTAATTTTTCGCCATAAAATTGATGAATTTGGCTAATATGGTCCAAAATTGTTTGTTTTTTGATGTTGAGTGGGATATCAGCCGCTTTTTGGCCAGTTTTTAGGTAGTGGTCAATCTCATTAATAATCCAAGGGTTGCCTTGGGTAGCTCTACCCACCATAACACCATCAGCCGACGTGTAGTCAAGCACTTTCTGAGCTTTTTTAGCTGAGGTGATATCACCATTGGCAATCACAGGAATACTGACTTGTGATTTAACTTCTTTGATAGTGTCATATTCTGCCATGCCGTTGTATTTGTCTTCACGCGTTCGACCATGAACGCTAAGCATTTGTATACCGGCATCTTGTGCTATCTTGGCAATGGTGGGGGCATTTTTATTGGTGACATTCCAACCGGTGCGCATTTTTAAAGTAACCGGAATATCGACCGCATTGACCACAGCAGTTAAAATATCTTTAACCAAGGCTTCGTCTTGCATGAGTGCAGACCCTGCGGCTTTATTACAAACTTTTTTGGCCGGGCATCCCATATTAATATCAATAATATCAGCGCCAAAAGTCAGCGCTTGCTGCGCTGAATAGGCTAATTCATCAGCTTCAGAGCCAGCAATTTGAATACTAATAGGTGCTGGTTCGCCAGTGAAGTCAAGACGGTGTTTAGATTTGTTGGTATTGAGTAGATGGTGTTGAATAACCACCATTTCGGAGGTGGTGAGTGCCGCTCCTTGTGCGCGACAAATCGTTCTAAAAGGTTTGTCACTAGTGCCCGCCATCGGCGCAAGTAAGACTTGTGAAGTTAGTTGATAATCGCCAATTTTCATTGGTTATGACTAAAGAACTTTAATGGATTTTTTGGTTTTTTCGAGCAGGCGTTTTTGTTTGAGCTTAGACAAATGATCAACAAACAAAATGCCATTTAAATGATCAATTTCATGTTGAATACAAACACCTAAAAGCTCATCCGCTTCGATCTCGAATTCCTTGCCTTGTTCATTCAGTGCTCGCACCTTGACATGGTTAGCACGTTTGACACATTGGTAATAATCTGGCACTGAAAGACAACCTTCTTCCCAGTCGATTTCACCGTCTTTTTCGATAATTTCTGGGTTGATTAAACACAAAGGCTGGCTTTTATCTTCCGAAGTATCAATCACAATGATGCGTTGATGATGGTCAATTTGTGTGGCGGCTAAACCAATGCCTGGTGCGTCATACATGGTTTCAAACATATTTTTAACTAATGTTTTTACCGTGTCATCCACCACATCAACGGCCTTGGCTACGGTGCGTAAGCGTGAGTCAGGATAGTGAAGAATAGGTAAGATCATGTCACTATTATAGTGTCTTTTGCCACGTTAGAGGTTTGAGGATAGTCTTCGTTATAATGCAGACCACGACTTTCTTTTCTTAAAATGGCAGATTTAACAATTAATTGAGCAGTGGTAACTAGATTTCTCAGCTCGATCAAATCACTTGAAATTAGATAAAGACGATAGTATTCATCCACTTCATTTTGAATTTGCGCAAGACGCATTTGTGCAGAATGTAGGCGTTTGTTGCTACGCACGATGCCAACAAAGTTCCACATGATGCGTCTGACTTCGTCCCACAGATGAGTGACCATCACTTTTTCTTTAGACAGGCTAACTCTGGAGGCATCCCAATCATCAAAGACTAGATGTTGCGACGTTAAAGTTTGCTGATTAATATGGTTGGCACAGGCCTTGGCAAACACAATACATTCTAATAATGAATTACTGGCCATACGGTTAGCGCCGTGTACGCCAACATGGGCAACCTCGCCAATGGCGTATAGATTGTTAATATTACTGTGTGCGTTGATATCTGTTTGAATACCACCACAGGTGTAATGAGCGGCTGGCACGACTGGGATTGGATCTTGCGAAATATCAATACCAAAAGTAGCACATTTTTTATTAATGGTTGGAAAGTGTGATTCAATCCAATCCTTATCTTTGAATGAAATATCTAAGTACACGCAGTCAAAACCATGAGTTTTCATTTCTGAATCAATGGCTCTGGCAACAATATCACGTGGTGCAAGTTCACCGCGTTCATCATATTTATGCATGAACGCTGCACCTGTTGGCAAAATGAGTTTAGCCCCTTCGCCACGCAATGCTTCAGAAATCAAAAATGATTTAGCATGTGGATGGTAAAGACAAGTGGGGTGGAATTGGGTAAATTCCATATTTGCAATATGACAACCACCCCGATAAGCCATGGCAATGCCATCGCCAGTTGAAGTATCTGGATTAGAGGTGTAAAGATAAGCTTTTGAAGCGCCACCGGTAGCAATAATCGTTTTGTGGGCGATAAAGCTTTCAATCTCATTATTTGATTTATTTAGAATGTAGGCGCCATAACAATGCTGATTTTGTGTAAGTAAATCAATGGCAATAAAATTTTCAAATAGGGTGATATTTTTTTTCGATTTGGCGCTATCGAGTAAATTAATTTGAATAGATTGCCCAGTTTTATCTGCAACATGGGCAACACGTCGATTGCTATGGCCGCCTTCAGTGGTTAAGTGATATTGACCTTGTTGTTGAGTAAAAACAACCCCAGCTTGCTCTAAAGACTCGATGGCAGATGGTGCTTGTTCAACCATAAAACGCACAGCGGTTTCATTGCCCAAATCTACACCGGTTGACAAGGTATCAGCAATGTGTGATTCAAAGTTATCTTGGTTATCTAGTACTGCCGATATGCCGCCTTGTGCATAGTACGAGCTACCCTCAAGGATTTTGTCTTTAGCGATTAGCGCAATGGATAGGTCGTCGGATAATTGTAAAGCACTCATCAGCCCAGCACTACCAGTACCAATAATAAGAACATCAAAGTGGTGTAGTGTTGACATGATTAAATAGCGCTACAAGATTTAACTAAATTTTTGGCTTGACCATCAATATAAGTTTTGGCAATAAAGTCAGGTTGGCTAATAACGCACTTAGCATTGCGATGGCGGTGAATACACCGAAATAAATACTTGGAATAAAGTTAGACAAAGCTAAAATTAAGAAGCCTAACGTCACTGTAATGGAAGTATAAAACATTGCCAAACCTATTGAGCCATGTGAACGATACATGGTTGCCATATAATCTTGATCTTTTTGAAATTCAACCTTAAAACGGTGAATATAGTGAATGGCATTATCAACACCTATACCAATAGCAATGGCAGAAATGGTAATGGTCATTAAATCTAGCGGGATATTCATCAGCCCCATAATGCCAAGAATAAATATCGATGGCAAAGTGTTAGGAATCAGTGCCAAAATAGATAAACTCACCGACTTAAATATAAACAAGAACATGATAAAAATCACAGAAAAGACCACAGCAATGGTTTTGATTTGCGAGTCAAATAAGCTTTGCAACATGTTGTTGTATAGTACTAGCATGCCGGTCGTGTGAAAACTGTCCTCTCTAAAGCCAAGCTCTTTTGAAATGTGTTGTTCAATCTTATTAATGAGTTCGCCGCGTTTAAGATCTTTATTGGTTTCGCGAATACGGATCACCATACGTAACTGACCATTGTCTTCATTGATATAAGGGTCTAATACATGTGCTCTGGCGCTGTCTGGGATTTGACCTCTAACAATATTCAAGAAGAAACCATTAAGTGCTTGACCGTCATTTGCTTGGGTTAGTATCTGCATCAAAGTATCAATTGAGAGTACTTTGCCAGTTTCATCTAAATTATCTAAGTAAGTATGAATTTTATGAACATCAGCGCGTAGATCTTCGTCATACCAATAGTCTTCAGCCAAGTCATCAAACACAATTTCTAGCGGAATGGTGCCACCCAATTTTTTGTCAATTAAGGTTAGGCCTTGGTTGATCTCAGTACTTTCTTTAAAGTAATCAATAAATCGATTTTCTACACTGAGTTTGTTAATACCAACACTTGCTATAGCAACAAATAGCACCAACACCACCAGTAAGTGGTTACCAAATTTTTCGGTAAACTTAGCCAGACCATGAGTCACACCTAACTGAGTTTTGAATTTTGGCACTTTGGCTTTCGGCAATAAGACCATGATAATTGGAAAAGCTAAAAACGAGAGTACTAAAGCAATGGTAACGCCGATGGACATCATCCAGCCAAAATCAATCACCGGTCTAATACCACTAATCAGCAACGAACCAAATGCAGCAATGGTGGTAAGTGTAGTGTATAAGCAAGGCGTTAACATCTTCTCTAGCGTATTTTTAATCAGTTGTTGGTATTCAAGTTCCGGGTCGTTTTGCGCTAACTCTCGGTAGCGTACTACCAAATGAATCGTGACTGAGAGTGTCATAACTAGCAGTAATGAGAAGAAGTTACTCGATATCACGGTTACTTTCCAGCCCAAGAAGGCTAAAATACCAGTCATCATCAGTGCTCCGGTAATACTAATGCCAATTGGCATTAGTACCCAGCGAATACCTTTAAAAATGAGTACTAGAATCAGTGTCATTAAACCAATAACTGCTAAACTAAAGACAATCAAGTCACTACTGATATAGCCAACAATATCGGTGGTGATCATCGGTAGACCGCCTAAGAATAAACTGGCTTTATCTCGATATTGGTCAATCGTGGCACGAATGGTAGCAATGGTTTTGGCTTGTAAGTCACCTTGTGCAGTAACGTCTTTAAGTACTTGTTTTTCAATGATTTTTAGCTTATCTAGCGCTTCCTTAGAAAGCTCATTAGTCGCTCTTTTAAGACGCATTGAGTCACGGGTTCGACGTCTTTCTTCAAAGCGCTCGTTACCCTTGAGTGATACTAAAATAGCGGTAGTTTTTCCGTCTTTACTGACTAAGTTATCACCATATAAAGGTGAGGTTTTAAATTCTTTGTTGGCAAGCACAAGATCAGCATTACCATTGTCTATGCTAACACCATCACCACCTAAATCTACTAACGAGAGTGGCGGTGAGCGAAATAATGGCACATCTAAAATCGTAGTAACTGATTTGATTTCATCGATAGCTTGCAGATCTTTTCTAAAATTAGCTAAATGTTTGAGTTGTGCAGGATCTAAAAGATTGCCCTCGACTTGATAGCTAATAACTAAAAAGTCGTCAGAGCCATAATCTTTCTTAATGCTTTGGTAATAACGAAGATTGTCATCCCCTTCTAGTACTAATGAATCTGAAGAGGCGTCTAGTTGAAAATCAGGAATCTGGGCAATAAAAAAACCAGCAACTAGTAGTAATAGAACCGCACTACTGCTAGATTTTCTTAAAATAAAATTATAGAAATGTTCCATATATTTTTTTTAAAATTCGAAAGTTTTAGTGCTTTCTAAGCCTTGCATGGTGTCTAAATGAGTCTCAAATAAAGACTGAGTTTCCCATTTGTGCTCACTAATACGGGTAATGAGTTTTGCATGCATGGCATTGCCTTGACCCTCTACTACAAAGATACGTCCGCCAACATTTAACAAATGAAAGAAGCGGCCGGTAATCTTTGGCACTGATGCACCGATAACTACAACATCATAGAAGTTATTCGATCGTTGCAATCCTTTTGAAGCGTCACCTACTTCGAGTTGAGCATTGCTAATATTAAGGGTGGCCAGTTTTTCTTGAGCTGCATTGCTAAGCGCTTCGTCGATTTCAATACTAGTAATTGATTTACATAATTTTGAAATCACCGCTGTGAGATAACCACTACCGGTACCCACTTCTAAAACAGTCTCGTTTTTTTTAATGTTTAGCGCATCTAATAAGCGTCCTTCAATTTTAGGGCTAAGCATCTTTGCTTTACTGTTGAGAGGGATTTCAATATCAGCAAAAGCTAAATTTTGATATTTTTCAGGCACAAAATCTTCTCTTGGCGTACTTCTAAGTGCGTTATTAGCAATATAGTTTAAGCCACCCCATGGTCTAATTTGTTGATCAATTGCGTTACTTC
>OFBU01000121.1_pt1 | contig 10375 bp, 10 predicted proteins | sample 1520681 | NCBI WGS metagenome assembly OFBU01 (sample SAMEA3696450, study PRJEB22514) | metagenome | biome: water; feature: marine; material: hydrothermal vent | place: Pacific Ocean | collected 2014-08-16 | depth 1514 m
TCCAATTCTTCTATCGGTGCTCCGAAGTAGTCGGTAGCTATTTGATATTTAACAGTTCCCCAGAATCTCTCCCCCGTCAGGCTGTTCCTGCTTGTTCCCAGCTTTTCGTTCCAGATGCAGATCCTTGGAATACCAAAGATGAAGTTTCCATTTTCATCAAAGACCTTATCTGTTGGCTTAAATACACCTCCTCTTGCAAGAACTGTACAGACTTTTCTCCACTCTTTTTCAGACAAGATGTCCCTGTGCTTTGAAACAGGATAGTTTCTCTCAACGTACTCTATCTCTTCCTCTGGAGCATCCTTTACTTTAGCGTTAGAGGCAAGGTTTGCAATACCTCTCAGATAATAGTCCTCTGGCTTTATAAGAGGATAGAGCTTTCCATCTTTTCCGGGAATAGCTTTCTCTCCATAGCCTGGAAGATTGAGGTGTCTTGCGACGTCGATGAGGAAAGTCTCCATGCAGAAAGGTCTTCCATCCTTCGTCCTTCCAGTCATTGGCTCTAAGATTGGAGTTCTAACCGCTGTAAACCAGCAGCCTGGAGCATGGGGAGTAAGAAACCCGTAGTGCCCCTCAAGGTATGTAACGTCTGGAACGATGTAGTCGGCATAGATGTTGGACTCGTTTATGGTTGTATCTATTGAGATGTGGAGTGGAACTTTATCTTGGTCTTTCAAGGTTTCAATAAACCTTCTTCCACCTGGCATGCTGTAGATGATGTTAGAGAAGTAGGTTATGAGAATCTTTATTGGATATGGGTACTTCTGGTCGATTCCGGAAATTGCAGAAACAGAGAGACCACCTTTTGTGAAGCTGAACCAGGGAAGCTTTGAAGGATAACCACTTTTCTTAAACTCAGTTGACTTTTCATACTTTGCCTTTTCCCTTGAAATCTTAACACCCGTAGGTTTCCTTGCACCGGGAAAGCTTTTGAGGTCATAAAGTCCTTTTTGCCAGTTTGCAGCTCCTTTACCTTTACCGAGGTAACCACCTTTCCTGTTTATGTTACCGACTAAAACGTTTAGCATCGAAAGGGCGTAACTTGCATACGTTCCTCCAACGTAGTTTCCACCACCGTGGTAGGCAAAGGCTGCAGCGTATGGGGCATGTTCCCAGAACTCCTTAGCAATCTTTTTAATCTTTTCGGCAGGAATTCCACTCTCTTTTGAGTAGAAATCAAGGGAGTGTGCAAATACGCTCTCTTTCATCAGCTTAAAGGCTGTCTTGACCTTAATTCCGTTAATTTCCCCTTCCCACTCGAGAAGAGCTCTACGGGCAGAATCTGCAGGAACCGGTCTTAGGGTTTCCGGGTCTATAACGATTTCTGTATCAGGTTTTCCTTTCAACCCTTTAATGTCCTTAACTCTTAGCATTCTCCCGGTTTCAGGATGTTTTTCATCAACGATTACAAGATGTGTGGCATTTGTATGGACATTTCTTTTCGTTTTTTTTGCTGCCTTCATTGATGGAATGGAGAGGAAATCCTTATCGTACCAGCCATTTTCAAGCATTACTCTTAGTAGTCCAAGGGCTAAGCTTCCGTCTTTTGTCGGTCTTACAGGAAGCCAGTCGTGGGCATGGGCAACGGCTTTTGGAGCTCTTGGATCTATGAGAACTATTTTCAAATCCTTAGATGCAATTCTCCTTGCAATTATCGAACCTGATGTGTTTACACCCGGCTGAAGTGCTGAGTAGATGTTTGCTCCAAATATCAGCATGTACTTGCAGTTCCAGAAGTCTGCCTTCAGCTCAACCTCTTTTCCATCTGTAAGGGCGTAGTTGCCCATCCTAAACCCAATTCCACAGATGTCTGTATGGCTTATGTAATTCTTTGAGCCGATAGAGTTAAGCAACCACCTCTTTATGAAGTGACTCCTTCCTCCTTGAGACCTTCCTGTAAACCAGACAATCTGGTTCCTCTTTGGACCGAGCTCCGGTGCTTCTGGATCAATCAGATCATCTGAAAGGAGGTCCTTTATACCGGGATAGTACCTGTTATCGCCAATCTCCTTAAAGAGGTAACCTCCTTCGCAAATCTCTCTTATCAACTGCTCCCAGCTTATCGGTTTGAACTTTCCAGAACCCCTTGAACCTACTCTCTTGAGAGGCTGGGTTATCCTGTAAGGGTTGTGGAGATAGTCGTTATCCATCTGCGGTTTTGCACACGTTGTTGCAACAGAGTTAAAGCTCTTTTCAACTGAAGTATCATAAGGAATCTCTTTCCCTGCCCTGTTGTAAGGGTGATATGGATTTCCATCAATCTGAACAAGCCTATCTCCCCTGACCGTCACTCTCAGTCCACATCTTGCGTTGCAGGCAAGACAAACTGTGTTAACAATTCTTTCCCCTTCAGGTTTTCTTGTTTCGGGAAAAACGAAAACGTTTGTTTCTTTAGGCTTAAAGACAAGCTCTGCCTGAAGGTGTTTGAGAAGTAACTTCTTCGCTTCAGGTCTTGATTTAAGAAGTTCTGCAAGCTGTCCTTCTGGCTTTAAGAGGTTTCCAAATACAAGAGCTCCACCTGGACAAACAGAAACACACCTTGGAACATCTCCCTTTTTCAAAATCCTTTCAAAACAAAGGTCACACTTCTTAGCTTTATCATTTTCATCAAAGGTTATAGCGTTGTAAGGGCAAACATCTACACACTTTTTGCACCCTGTACATCTCTCTTCTTCTATGTAAACAATCCCACCTTTCTTAACAGAAATCGCATCAAACGGGCAGGCTGAAACACAGGGATGATCAATACATTCCTTACAGATGTTCTCCTGATAGAAAGTTAATTTTGCCTTTGGATATCTACCTATTTCTTTTTCCTTTATCCAGAAGAGATTTACTTCAGGTTCTGTTTCAAGTCCGTGTTCAAGCTGACAGGCTGCCATACAGGCTTTACAGCCCATACACTTTGTCTGATCAAATATGAGAACAGGTTTAAAAAGCTCTTCTCCCCTTGAGGTTTTAATCTTGAATGTTCCACTAACCAGAACTGTAAGACCGGCAACCTTCAGGAACTCTCTCCTCTTCATAGACCCAACCTCTTCCGGCTTTTTTTCTTAATCCTATCAAGATTTTAACTATCGAACAAATAGTATTTTTCTATCGCATTGTGGCTTTAAATTGAAAAAAACGATATACATCTCTCATCACATACTTTCTGAACACCATTTGATAAAATTGAAGAAACTTCCTAAAAGTAAAGGAGAGTGCGATGAAAAAAGGCTTGGTTCTCTTAACTTTTTTCCTTTCCGCAACTGTAGCTTTGTCAGGTTGTGGTAAAAAAGAGGAAACCAGAAGTAAAGTTGAAAGCAAAGCTCCAAAGCCAATTACAGAGCTTGCCCACGAAAACAACCTGCCTCAAGGACATCCTCCAATAAACAACCAGCTACCTCCCGGTCATCCGCCTATGGGAGCTGAAAAAGAACTCGCAGCAATGCACTCAGGAAAAAACCTTACCAAGTTTAACAGACCAATCAACATTCCCGAAGAAGTCGTTAAAACCTGGAAATACGCAACAGTTAAAATCATTGACAAGACAACAGGAAAAGCAGTAAAAACAGAAAAAGTCACAAAAGGAGCAGAAATAAAGTATGACGGTTTAGACATCAAGATTCTCTATATCGTTCCCCACCTCGTTCTTGATCAGGGATACACTTCCGGTTCGAACGAACCCAACAACCCTGCTATACTCATCGAAGTTAAGTCAAATGGAAAGGTTATATACGCAGGTCCTATCTACCAGAAATTTCCAACAATGTACAACATTAACCATCCAAAGTATGAGTTGAGACTCGCAGGTATATCAAAGAGTTAATCACTTTTTGGCTCCCTCCTTTCTATTTGAAAGAAAAGGCTTTAAATTTAAGCTTAGAAACGAAGAAAGGAGGGAGCCATGCCTGTTAAAGACCTGATTCAGAGAAAAGTTGTTACGATTGAACCTGAAGACCCCGTAATGCTTGCCGCTCAAAGAATGAAGGACAAAATGGTCGGAAGTCTTGTTGTTCTGGACGGTGATAAACCAGCAGGAATAATAACCGACAGGGACATAGCAATAAGGGTTGTAGGAGCAGGTAAAGATCCAACCACCCCCGTTAGAGAAGTAATGACAAGGGATCCAATAACCATAAAGGATGATGCAAGCTTTTTTGATCTTACAAAAGCCTTTAGAGAAGCAGCAGTTAGAAGGCTGATTGTTGTAGATAAGGATGGGAAACTTGTAGGTCTAATTTCTATTGACGACATACTCGAGCTTCTCACAACTGAATTTGCAAATCTCATAGTAGCCATAAGGGGATAGAAGCTGTAGATGAACATAAAAGTTGAAACAGAAGTATTTGAAGGACCATTAGATCTGCTTGTTTATTTAATAAGGAAACGGGAAGTAAGCATTTACGACATCCCTATTGCAGAGATTACTGAAGAGTTTCTCAACTACATATACAGCATGCAGGAGCTTAACATTCCTCTTGCCTCTGAATTCCTTGTAATGGCTGCAACCCTGGCAAAGATAAAGTCGGAGCTCCTGATTCCCCGGGAAGACGATGAGGATCCAGGAAAAACAATTGTTCAGATAATAGAGGAGTACCTCAAATCTAAACGGGCTGCTAAGGAACTGGAAAGGTTAGAAGAGAAAGCATCAAAATACTTTACGAATGACCCTTCCGACCTGATATTTCAGTTTCAGGACAAAATAAAGATAGCCAATACGGTAGAAGACCTAAAAAGAGCTTTCGAGAACATTCTAACAGAGAAGTTTCAGCCACAGATCAAAGTTGGAATAAACATCTCCAGCGAAGCCTTCAAAGTTCCGGTAAAGATGGAAGAGATCCGATTCTTAATGAAGGAGAAATACCTGATTCCTTTCTCAGATTTTGTAGAGAAAAGCTCCTGCAAGCTTGAGCTGATTACATACTTCCTTGCAATATTAGAACTATCAAAGATAGGAGAAATCTCAACTTTTACAGATGGTGAAGAGATATTCATCTCAAGACTCTTTGAGATTAGCCTCAATAATATCCGCCTTGCTCCGCAAGAAGAAAACTCTACCTATGTAAGCAACTCTATCAAGACTACACCCTGAATACTCAACCACAATATCCTGCGGAAGTCCCTTTTTCAAGAGCTCTGCAACGTAGTTATCCCTGAAATCTGACACTTTTAAATTCAACCCTAATTTTTTCATTATCCGATGAAAAGTAACCTTCACAGTCCCTGGTGAAACATCCACAAGTTTATCTTCAGGCAGTTTCCTTTCCTTCAAATCCTTTAGCTTCTTGTTAAGTTTCTCTTCCAGAACAAATCTTTTCACCTTCCCCTCTTCAAGGATAGGAACTCCTAAAAAAGACCCGTAGGATGATACTTTAAGAAGCGAAATCTCTGAGGGAGCCAGGCCGAGATGAATAATGAGGAACAAAGAAAGTTTTAACTCATCAGACCTCAGAGCATTCACCTCATTTTCAATACTGTTGATTGTCTCTTCTCCTATTTCTCTAAACTCTTTAAATTCACCGGATAGAGGAAACTCAATCTTTAAATCCACTCTTACATCCTGAAACTTCAGAAAACGTTGAATGGCTGAAACTGCCGTTCTGAAACTTCTCTCAGTTCTATATCGGGTAGAGAGAAAGGACTGTAACTTATCCTGATCAAAGTTCTCTTCAGAAAAACCGTAGAATTCCAGAAACTTCCGGAAATATCCAATTACCCGTCTGTAAGTCTTGATTGTGTTTTCCGAGTAACCTTCATCTTTGAGTCTCTGGAGAAAACGTTCCATTTTTCACCTGTTCCATAGAGATAGTTGTAGAAGAAATAATTTGTTAGAACCTTCTTAACATAACCTCTCGTTTCCTCAAAGGGAATATAAAAGTCAGTGAAAATGATCAAATCGTAAGGCGTTTTCACAGTTCCAAACTTTTTCAGAGCTCTCTTAATCCTTGTAGGTCCGGCGTTGTAGGATGCTGCTGCAAGAGGAAACAACTTAAACTGATCTATTAATTCTCTGATATAAAAAGAACCAAACCTGTAGTTTATTTCTGCATCAAACAGATAATCTACCTTAAAATCTTCAACCTTTAGCTTCTTGGCTATGTACTCTCCGGTAAAAGGCATTATCTGCATCAACCCCATGGCTCCAGATCTTGAAAGGGCAAACTGGTCAAAAAGGCTTTCCTGTCTTGCAAGGGAAAGAGAGATAACATCATCCCTGAAAACTGGATGTTTTGGATAGAGAACATAGAGAAGATAAGGATACTTTTTCAGTTTTTTTCTATAAGAATGTGCCTCCTTTATAGCTCTTCTATAATCGCCACAGAAGTAATGGGCAAGTGCAACAGATGGTGTTTTCCTGCTAATAAAATCTATTATGTCGCATCTGTTCTCTTCATAGAGATATCTGATTCCTTCATCGGCAATGTCCTTTTTGTCTGGAGGAGAAGAAGGAAAAAGCTCTATTCCTTTCGGATTGAGAAGTAATGAGTAGAAATCAGACCTGGTGTATTTGAACTTTTTCTGTTTACCGAAAAACTTCCTTGAGAGAGCTACCTCCCACGCTCTGTATTTTTCTCCTCTAAGAGTGGAGAGCTCTTTAAGGGCTCTATTTATATCGCCATTTAAAACGTAGTACTTAATCCTATATTCTCTGAAGAGTTTTTCATCAAACTTTTTTACAACATTTAAAGCCTTTCTGAAAAATCCCTGTTCACTGTAGAGAAATTTATCAAGAACATAAACAGAAATTCTCCTCTTTAAACCTGGAGAAATATCAGAATTGATAGCTTTTTTAAAGTAGTAAAACTTCTCTACAGGAGATTTTGAAAGGTAAGTTAAATAAAAGAATCTCTTAGGTTGCAGTGAAACCTCAAATTCCTTTTTTGCAAGATTATTCTTTCTCTGTTTCATAAAGAAAATTCCCTTCAAAAGATGATAAAACTCATCTCCTTCAAGATATTTAAGATAGATTTCTGCAATTTCAAAATCCCTCTCCTTAAGAGCAGTCCAGACTTTCTTTCTCAGAATTTTCGGTGTAAAGAGATAGTCTGTCCTTCCTGCATTCAGCGTCAGTATCCACTCATCAAGCCGATTCGTTTTTGAAAAGACAGATTTGAAAATCTTTTTCGCCTCTTCTTCCTTTCCTGTTTTCTGATAAGCAATTGCTTTTTCAATTGCAGCAAAAACGTTTTCAGGAACTTCTTTTATCCTGGTAATTTTTTCAAATTCCCCTTTTTCAAAACAGGAATCCACAAACAGAAGAACTGCTAATTTTTCCAGCTCTGTGTCCTTAAAACTTTTATAAAAATGTAGAGAGCAGATTTTATCAGGATTACCAGGAAAACTGAGAAACTCCTTCGCCTTCTCCTTGGAGAGAGCAAAAGCGTTAGATACGGAAATCAGCAAAAGTATAATTACCAATACACTTTTCATGTCATTCAAAATTATAGCCTTTCTGGAGAGAGAATGGAGTTTCAAGTTCTGGCTACAGACGGTAGAGCAAGATATGGAAAACTCAAAGGAACACATGGTGAAACTGAAACTCCCTGTTTTATGCCCGTTGGCACACTGGGAGCTGTTAAAGGTGTTACATGGGACAGAATATCTGAAATGGGATACTCTCTTGTTCTATCAAATGTCTATCACCTTTACCTGAGACCTGGAATAGATACGCTCGTGAAGGCTGGAGGTCTTCACAGGTTTGTGAATTGGAACGGTCTAATACTAACAGATAGCGGCGGCTTCCAGGTTTTTAGCCTGGGAAAGCTGATGAAAATTACAGAGGACGGTATCTACTTCAAATCTCATATCGACGGCTCTGAACACTTCTTCTCTCCTGAATTGGTTGTTCAGTTTGAAGAGAGGATGGGAGTCGATATCGGTATGGTTCTTGATGAATGCACACCCTATCCCGCAACTTACGAGTATGCAAAACACTCGATGGAGAGAACCGTAAGGTGGGCTCTACGAAGTGTCAGGGCAAGGACAACAGATAAAACTGCCATCTTTGGAATTGTTCAGGGTGGCGTCTATGATGATTTGAGGATAAAGTGCGTGGAGCTCCTGAAAGACCTTCCTTTTGAAGGCTTTGCAATAGGTGGATTAAGTGTTGGAGAACCAAAGGAAGAAATGTACAGAATTACAGAACTTGTAGCTCCTCTCCTTCCAGAGGAAAAACCAAGATATCTGATGGGTGTTGGGAAACCAGAAGACATCATAAAGGCTGTTGAAGCCGGCGTTGACATGTTCGACTGCGTAATCCCAACAAGAAACGCAAGAAATGGAACCCTCTTCACTTCAAGAGGAAAGATAAACATTAAGAGCGCAAAGTACAAAAATGATTTTTCTCCACCCGATCCAGAGTGCGACTGTTACACCTGCAGAAACTTTACAAAAGCCTACCTGAGACATCTTTACATCTCAAAGGAGATAAACTCTGCCATTTTAAATACAATTCATAATCTCCACTTCTACAACAACCTGATGAAGAGAATAAGGGAAGCAATAAAGAGCGGTAAATTCCAGGAGTTCAAGGAAGAGTTTTTATCGAAGTATTACGTATAGGAAATAATAATGTTAGAGTTTGAATGGGACGAAAAGAAAAATCGCTGGCTTCAAGTTGAAAGAGGAATTTCCTTCCAAGATATAGTTAGTGCTGTAAAAAATGGTAATGTTTTGGATTTTAAGGAAGATAAAAGGCAGAACAGGTATCCCGGACAGTATTTGCTTATTGTGGTGATTGATAACTATCCGTGGGCTGTTCCTTGTGAATTTAGAGGTAATAAATTAAGATTGAAAACGGCATATCCCAGCAGGAAATATAAAAGTCTGTTGAAGGAGAAAAGGAAATGAAGATTACCCCAGAAGAAATAAAACTTACACCTTATGAAGAAGAGATAGAAAGAAGACTTGAAGCAGGAGAATTTAAGACCGTTGAGAATCTTGAAGAATGGAAGAAAAAACTTCAAAAAGCAGCGGAAAGAACGCTCAAAAAATTAGAGCAAGAAGAACTTAAAGTTCGATTTCGTTCACCAGAACACAAGAAAAAAGCTATTGAACTCCTGAAACAGTATTTTGGCGATGAAGTCGAAATAGTATCTACTTAATTCTTTTCCGATAGATAATCAATTATTTTCTTCATACCTTCAGGTAGTGGAATCTCAAACTCCATCCACTCTCCAGTGGAAGGATGCTTAAAACCGAGGTAGTATGCACAAAGAGCATGCATTCCCATCTCCTCAATAAGTTCTCTCAGGGTTTCATCTTTTATACGGGAAGGTTTATAACCGTAGGTTCTATCACCGAGCAATGGATGACCTATATGGGACATGTGAACTCTGATCTGATGAGTTCTCCCGGTTTCAAGTTTACACTTGATATCTGAAACGTTATGTTCAGGAAACTTTTCTAAAACCCAGTAGTTGGTTATCGCTTCCTTTGGAGACGTTGTATTTGGTGAAAATTTCTTCCTGTCAAACTTATCCCTTCCTATCGGAACAACTATTCGATCGTGGTCTTTCTCTGGAATACCAAGAATTAAAGCCCTGTAAAACCTTCCAACGGTTCTACTTTTAAACTGTTCAATCAATGATTGCTGCGCCACATCATTTTTTGCAACAACTAAAAGACCTGCTGTGTCTTTATCAAGTCTATGGACAATTCCAGGTCTCAGCGTCCCGTTAATTCCCTGAAAATCTTCAACGTGATAAAGAAGAGCATTTACAAGAGTTCCTGAGTAGTGACCGGGAGCCGGATGAACCACAAGCCCTGCAGGTTTATTTATAACTATTACGTCCTTATCTTCATAAACTACATCAAGTGGAATATCTTCAGGCTGTAAGTCTAAGGGAACAGGTTCCGGGATTTCAAAGGAGACAGTCTCTCCTTCTTTAACTTTGTAAGAAGGCTTCTTAATAATCTTCCCATCAATACTGACTTCACCGTCTTCTATGAGGTTCTTTGCTTGAGAACGTGAAATATCGGCAACAGAAGCTATAAACTGGTCAAGCCTGGTTCTGGCATATTCTTTACCTACTATAAACTCTGCCATAAATCCTCCTTGAAATTTCTTCATACAGAAGCCTAAATTTCAACAGAGAAATCGAATTTTGACAACCTTCTTTCATGCAGGAGGTCTTAGCATGGGTGAAATAACTGTAAAAATTCACGGAAAAGTTGAAGAAACATTCGCCACAATAGATGAAGCAATTCGAAGACTGGAAGAAGTAAAGAAAATAGAAGAGCAAAATTTAGCTCTCGATTTTATTTTAGAGAATGCTGGCAAATTACCAGAAGATTTTAAAGTGTCTGAGGAAGAATTACATATGCAGGGTGATTAAATGAAAATATTTGATTTTTTCCTTGATAGTAGTGCAATAATCGAAGGTTTTAA
>OFBU01000123.1_pt1 | contig 10262 bp, 11 predicted proteins | sample 1520681 | NCBI WGS metagenome assembly OFBU01 (sample SAMEA3696450, study PRJEB22514) | metagenome | biome: water; feature: marine; material: hydrothermal vent | place: Pacific Ocean | collected 2014-08-16 | depth 1514 m
ACAAAAATCAAAAAAGAGTTTAAAATGAAATTAGCAAGTAAAAAATGAAAGGATAAAAATGATAGTATCTAAATACTCAGCAAGTGGAAATGATTTTGTAATTTTTCATACTTTTAAAAAGGCTAATAGAAGTGAGTTAGCCAAAAAATTGTGTAATAGACAAAATGGAGTTGGTGCAGATGGTTTGATAGTTTTAGTCCCACACGATACTCTTGATTTTGAGTGGGAGTTTTATAATGCAGATGGTAGTTATGCGGCTATGTGTGGAAATGGAAGTAGAGCAGCAGCCCATTATGCATATACTCATCATTTAGCAGATAAAAAGATGAAGTTTTTAACAGGTGCGGGGGTAATTAGTTGTGTAGTTGAAGGAGATGTAGTAGAGACTGAGCTTACAAAGCCACAACTTATAAAAGATTACTTCACAGAAGAAGGATATGAATGGATTTTGATAGATACAGGAGTTCCTCATTTAGTAGCATTAGTAGATGATATTACAAAATTTGATAAAGAGATAGCTAAAAAGATGAGATTTAAATATAATGCAAATGTAAATTTTGCAAAATTTGAAGATGGTGTATTGAAAGTAAGAACATATGAAAGAGGAGTAGAGGATGAGACACTTGCTTGTGGGACAGGTATGTGTGCGAGTTTTTTGAGTGCAAAAAATAAAAACTTTATAGAAAATTACTCTAAAATATACCCAACAAGTAAAGAAGAGCTTGAAGTTAGACTTGAAAATGATACTCTGTTTTTCAAAGGAAAAGTAAAAGAGGTATTTAGAGCAGAAGTGTTGCTGTAACTCCCACAAGGGAAGAAAAATTAAAACCCAGTAGCAAGAAATACTGGTGCTGCGAAAATACCAAAATAGATTGTTCCAGCTAATAAAATAATTTGTCCAATTAAACTTCCCGGTTTAATTGCTATTTTAGCTGTTGAATATCCATCAGTATCATCAAAATAGATATGTTTTATTATCCAAGCATAGTATCCAACTGACAAGGCTGAGTTTAATGCCGCAACCAAAACTAATGGCCAAAGTCCTGCATCAACCCCTGACCAAAAAGTGATAGCTTTTGAGACAAATCCAGCCATAATTGGCACACCTGCTAGTGATAAAAGTTGAATAGTAAAAAATATAGAGTGTATAGGAGATCTTTTGTATAATCCTCTTAAATCATCCAAACTCTTAATATGAGCCTCTCTTCTTAAATCTCCTAGTGTCAAAAATACACTTGTTTGCATAAAAATATATGCCACTGCTAAATACACTAGTGCAGTATAACTATACCCACTAGCAATAGCTGCAAAAGGAATTAACATATATCCAGCATGAGTAATTGATGAAAATGATAAAATTTTTGCAATTCTTTTTTGAAATAGAGCCATAAAATTTCCAAGTGTCATAGTAATAATTGCAAAGAAACTAAATATCAGCACACTTGTAGAAACATATGCTTGTAAAAATATATAAAAAGCTTTAAATGTAGCAACAACTACAACCGTTTTTACAACCCCACTTAAAATCCCTGCTGCTGCATGATTTACCTGTGCATAAGCATCTCCAGCCCAACCATGCATAGGAACTATTGTAAGTTTATAGAATATACCAGCAAGCATAATTCCAATAGCCACCAAAGTAAAATCACCATTTACAGAAATTTCTGCATAATTAAAACTTGGACTTACCATTGCAAACATAGCAAATCCAAGCAAAATAAATCCACTTGCAGTAGCACCTGCTATAAACATTTTAATAGCACCCTCAGCATTTACTTTGTTTCTGATATTAGCTCCTAATACATAAGAAATAATAGCAATTACTTCAAACAACACAATATACATCAAAAAGTTATTAGTTTCAAGCAAAGCCAAACTAGAAGCACCCAAAAATAATGTTTGAGATACAAGAGGTCTCTCAAATCCACTAAAAGTCATCATCGTAGCAGCCAATACCAACAAAACGACAATCTCCATCAACTGAGTATCTGGAGTCAAAGTAAAATACTGCATATCGATACCATTACCAAAATAAACATTTGCTGCTGCAAACAAAAAGGCAGTTGCAGCTATATATTTTGCTATTACCATATGCCCCTTAAAAAATAGAGGCACTAATAAACCTGCTCCAATTAAAATAATTAAACTACTCATCACATACCTCCAAACATTGCAAATGCATTATTTGCTATATCAAAAATTGGTTGAGGATAAACACCAAACATAATTATCAAAAAGGCATATACACAAAGTGCCAAAAACTCCATACCATTCATAGTAAAGTTTGTTTTTGCTACAATTGGAGAGATTTCAGCATGGAAAGCCCTTCTAACAGCCCAAATAATATAACCCGCACTAATAAGTGAAGCCATTGCTACTACTGCAATCCACCATCCATAAGCTTTAATAGCTGATACTATAATTGTAAGCTCACCTACAAATCCCATCGTTCCCGGAAGCCCCAATGCAGCCATACCTGCTAATACAAATATCGCCGATACATATGGAGCTTTTTGCATAATTCCACCCATCTCATCCATATACCAAGTATGAGTTTTGTGATGAACCCAACCAGCAATTAAGAATAAAGGTGAAATAACTAAAGCATGCCCTATCATTTCATATAAAGCCGCACTTAATCCATCGTATGTTATAGTTGAAATAGCTACTACTACAAGCCCCATATGAGAGATTGAAGAGTAAGCAACCATTTTTTTGATATGTCTTTCATAAATAGCAAGCATTCCCGCAAAAAGAGTAGTAGTAAGACCCAATATCACCATATAGATAGCAAATTGTTGAGTAGTTACTGGCATCAACTCTACAACAAATCTAATAAGTCCATAAGCCCCCATTTTCAATAATACCCCTGCAAGTAACACCGAAATACTGCTTGGTGCTTCAACATGTGCATCTGGAAGCCATGTATGAAATGGAAATAGTGGAAGTTTTGCTGCAAAACCAATAAACATAAACCACCACACAAGCACAGGAGTAGTAATCATAGCCTCTTTAATCATCATAAAATCCATCTGTCCTGTTTGTTTGTAGATAAGGAAAAATCCTACTATCATAAACATTGAAGCAAAGTGAGTATATAGGAAAAATTTAATCGCTGCATAAACTTTTCTCTCACCTCCCCAAATACCTACTAAGAAAAGCATAGGCACAAGAGTCATCTCCCAAAAGATAAAAAACCACAAAAGATTAGTAGTCATAAATACACCAAAAATTGGACCTGCAAACAAAATCAAAAGAGAAAAATAACTTGCTTGCATCTTTTCAGTCCAAGAAGTAAATACCACCAAAATCAAAAGTGCAGCTGTCAAAATAAGCATAGCCACACTCAAAGCATCCACCTGCAAAGTCAAAGCATAGTCAATTCCTGGGACTCTCAAATAATCCCCAAGCACCAAAAAGGCACCATCTGCTGGAAGAGCACCATACATATTAACCGAAATAATCAACAATCCTACAAACAATGCCAAAGCAGCCCATTTTGCTACCCATTCAGCTCCTCTTGAAAAAAAATATACAAAAGGGGCTAAAAGCATCGGTCCAAATATCAATTCTACACTCATCATATTACACACCTTCTACTATTATTAGAATTGCAACTACTATTAAAGCAACACCAATAGCAAATGTTCCCATATAATCACCAATTCTACCTGTATGTCCGATTCTAAATCCTCTAAATACACCTCTTGCAAATGGCACAGTTGCATTTACAAGCCAATCGATTATATTAGTATCAACCCATCTTATAGATTTAGCAACTCCATTTACAATTACATTTTTGCTAAGATATGTAATTCCCGCTTCTACAAAATATCCATTAAATAACACTTGATGTAAAATTTGCATAAATCTATGCTGAGAAATTTTTTGCAATAGATTCATTCCTTTTACATATAGACCTACAACTATTCCGAATAGTGTAGCCATTCCTATCAACAATCCTACAAGTAATCCTTTAACATGTGGCTCTTCAATAGGATGTCCTACAATATACTCTACTGCATTGTGCTGATACAAAGCAATACCAAGTGTAATAAAAGCCAAAATTCCAAGAGGCAATCTTATATATAAATTACCTGGTGCATGAACATGCCCTGCAATATCTTCATCTCTTGGATTACCAAGGAATATAAGAACCCAAAGCCTTGTGATATATGCAATAGATAAAAGTCCCGCAATTGTTACTAATGTAGAAACAAAAGGAGTTGAGTTACTAATAGCCTCAGCTAATACCATATCTTTTGAGAAAAATCCACTAAATGGTGGAATACCTGCTAATGACATAGAACCCATAGCCATAAAGATAGCCACAAATGGAGCTTGTTTAATAAGTCCTCCAAGTTTCCAAGCATCTTTTGTATGGTGAGCAATATAGATAACTGCCCCCGCGGCTAAGAAAAGTAGTGCTTTAAAGATAGCATGGTTCATTAAGTGCAACATTCCAGCAGCCAAACTACCTACTCCAAGCCCTACAAAAGCAATCGATAAGTGAGACATAGTTGAATAAGCAAGGATTTTTTTAATCTCTTTTTGAACAAGTGCTGATGTTGCTCCTATAAAGGCACTTAACGCACCAACATTTGCAACTACAAATAAAGCATCTGTATAAGCATAGAAATCAAAAAGTCTTGCAACAATATAAATACCACTATTTACCATTGTAGCACCATGGATTAGTGCTGAAACAGTTGTTGGCCCCTCCATTGCATTCATAAGCCAAGGATAAAGTGGAAATTGTCCTGACTTACCAATAGCCCCCATAAATATAAATAGTGCTACTACAAAAGCAACTGTTTTATCAATTTCACCATTTTTAGCTAATTCATCCAATTCTACCATATTGATATTTCCAACATAATACACCAAAAGTCCAATTGCTGCTAAAATGAAAATATCACCAAATCTTGTATAAAGAAAAGCTTGCATACCTGCATCTGCGGCTGACTTTTTGTAAAACCAAAAACTAATTAGAGCATAACTTGCAAGTCCCATAAACTCCCAACCTGCAAAAGCACCAATTAAATCTTTTGCAATTACAAGTAAAATCATACCTCCAATAAAAAACAACACTTTTGCATAATATCTTGGTTGGTCTTTATCATCACCCATATAATCGTGAGCAAAATGGATATCTGCAAATCCAAGCCCTGTCGCAATAAGCAACATAACTATACTTAAATGGTCAATATATATTCCAAGAGGTAATTGTAAATCACCATAAGCAATCCAAGTATAATCAATATCAATAGGTGTATCACTATAATTCATAAATAGATAAATTGATGTAACAAATAACACCGCTCCTACTGCCTCTGCTACCCAAAATGCTAATTTCTGATTTGTTTTTCCTAATATAAATGCAAACACCGCACCTATGTAAGGAAGTAATAGATATATAGTTACACTAGTCATTGTATTTACCCCCTTCATCTAATCTATCTGGGATAATCTCTTTTGTTAGTCTGTTTGACAATAGGAATATCAATACCCCTGCGGCCGCTTCAAGTGTAGCAATTACAATTATAATATAAGCAATTGCTAAATTTTTAGTCATACCAAAATGGTAAGCACTACTTGCCAATACTAAAATTACCGCATTTAATAACATTTCAAGTGAAAAGAAAATTTTTAAAAAATCTGATTTAGTTGTAATTCCATATAACCCTACTGCGAATAAAATTACCGCAAATATCATATCTATCTCAAAACTCATGATACTTCCTTCTCATGTTTTAAAGTATGCAACATTCTAATACTTCCATACAACAAACTTGCACCCACTACTGCCAAAAATATGACAACTTCTGCATAATTTTCAGTAAGAACTTTTACTTGCATCTGTTTTGTCCCGGCATTTGCAACTTCTGTAAATTCTGGCATAATAAAAGGGATTGTAAAAAACCCTATTGCTATTAAAACAATACTTGCAACTGCCCAAGGTCTTCCTTTTTCTTCTGGAAACTCTGTCCCAATAACAGTTACACCAAATAGCATCAAAACAACAATACCACCTGTATATACAAAAATTTGAAACAACCCTAACAACTTCTCACCATATCCGATATAGTAAAGTCCAAGTAAAAACATCAACACAGCAAAACTTAAAACTGCTGGGACTGTTCTTTTAACAGTAATAGAGATTACTGCCAAAATTACCACCATCGATAAAACTAATAAACTAACCATTATTTGCCTCCTCTTGCGAAGCCTCTTTTGAAGTTTGCTCCTTTTTTGCCTCAGCTTGTGCCTTTGCTTTTGCTTCAGCTTCCGCTTTTTTCTTAGCAGCCATTTCAGCCTTTTTCTTAGCAGCTGCCTCTGCTTTTTTTCTCTCTTCCTCTTTTTTAGTATCTATCCACTCTTGTGGCACATCTACTCTTACCCAAAAATCATTTTGGTCTTCATGAAGCCCACCTGCTCTCATATCAAATGTCCCACCACTAAGTTTAATCGCTTTTGGTTTAGTAGGACACACATCTTCACACAATCCACAAAAGATACAGATTGAGAGACTAACTTCTGGTATCTTATTTGGTCTTTTAAGTGGAATAGGCTTCATTACAATTGCATCTACTGGACATATTTTATTACAAGCATCACAACCTGTGCATGCATCATATAAAATTTCATGCTTACCTCTAAACATCTCTGACTTATGGACAAACTCTTTACTTGCATCTTTTGTAGCAAGTCTATCTTCTGTCATACTTTTTGATACTTTTATCGCTCTTTTTATAACATCAACTAAAAACATATCAAGCTCCTAAAATATATAGTTTAGCAAAAATTACCCAAACTACATTTAATACCGATAATGGTACCAACCAACTCCAAGAGAATTTAAGCATCTGGTCAAGTCTAAGTCTTGGGTTACTTGCTCTAATAGCCACCATTACAACCGCGATTAGTGCTATTTTTAAGAATAGACACCAAAAACTATCAAAAAACAATCCTCTATATCCACCAAAGAAAAGTGTAACTGCGGCCGCACTTACCACTAAAATTTCTGTAAATTCAGCAAATTTAAGTAATACATAGTTTGTTCCTGAATACTCTGTATAAAATCCATATACAATCTCTTGCTCTGCATCTGGTATATTAAATGGAGCTTGTTCCAAAATACCAAGCATTGCAATAATAAAGATAATTGCCCCTGGTAATAGAATTAGAGTTGTAAGCCATGTATTAGTATAGATAATTTCATGTAGATTCATTGTCCCAAAAAGGATAGCTGGAGATAATGCTGCTAAGAAAAATGGTGTCTCCATTGAAAGCATTTGAGCCAAAATTCTCATACCACCTAAAAATGAGTATTTGTTTTTACTACCAAATCCTGTAAGAAATAGTAAAAACGGCTCAATTCCTATTAAAACAACAAGTCCTAACACTCCATATTGAGTATCAATTACAACCCCGTTGTGCATCCATGGAGTCCAAGGAATTAAAACAACCGGCATTGCCGCTATAATTGGAGTTACTAATGGAATAATGTTAAAAAGATAGGGATCCACATTTTTAGGAGTAATACTCTCTTTTGTTAAAAGTTTAAATACATCAAAAACTGTTTGTAATGAACCTGCTGGTCCATTAAAATGAGGCCCTACCCTTTTATGCACATAAGCAAGAACCTTTCTTGCAAAATAAAATACAAAAAAAGTCCAAGCTAACAGAAACAAAAGACCTGGAAAAACTAAAATCTGAAATATAATGTTATCCATCATAATCTACTCCTTATCTATCTAAATCACCCTGACAGATATGCATACTTCCATAAATAAGTGGAATATCTGAAAGAGTTTTTCCTGCTAACAAATCATTTAATACCATAGTGTGATTTACACTTGGTGCTTTAAGTTTAAGTCTATATGGATTAGTTGATTTTGGCATAGTAACTAAATGCATCAACATTTCACCTCTTGACCATTCAATTCTACTAACTGCCTCACCTTCTGGCATTCTTCTTGGCATTCTAACAAGATGGTCTTTTTGTGGATTCATCTCTCCACTCTCAATTCCTTCTCTAATTTTAGCAATTGCTTGTTTCATAATATCCATAGATTGGTCTAACTCTTTGAAGAATATATGAAGTCTATCCATCACATCACCATTGTCGCAAGTTACATAATCCATCTCAATCTCATCATAACCTGCATATGGCTCATCAATTCTTACATCTACTTTAACCCCACTTGCTCTTGCAATAGGTCCTGCCATATAATTTTTGATTACAAACTCTTCATCAATTACAGCAGTCCCAACTGCTCTTGTTTTCATTAGTGGGTTATCTATAAAAATTTCATAAAACTCTGGGGCTGTATCTTCATACTTTTTAATAGCCTTTTCAAGAGTTTCAAGCCATCCATCTCTCATAGGGTATCTAACTCCACCTGGCTCAATAGAAGCAGTAGCTATTCTTGCTCCTGAATACTCCTCTAATACATCTAAGAAATACTCTCTTACATCCATAGTCCACATTACAAATGTAGTAAGTCCTGCTGTTCCGAAGAATCCACCCATACTAATTAGGTGAGATGCTACTCTTCCAATCTCTCCAAGTAAAACTCTCATAAGTTTTGCAAATCTTGTAATCTCTTTACCCGCTATCTCTTCTACTGCTTGTGAATAGCAAATCATTGAATTTGGATTATCCATAAAACAGATTCTCTCAACTGCTACAATACTTCCAATAAAATCTTTTCTCTCAACTAAATGCTCTAAGGCTCTCCATACATAACCAATATCTGGATCTACCCATTTAATCTCTTCACCATCAACTCCAACTTTTAATCTAATAGGACCACTTGCTGGGTGAGTTGGACCCCAATGCAAAATAGTTTCACTTCCACTTTTTGGTAATGTTTTTTCATTTTCTTCATACTCATCAAGCCACTCATCTACAATCTCATCCATATTTGAAAGTAGATTTTTTTCGTGAGCTTTCCAATCAAAATCTTTTCTAAATGGAAACTTACCATAATAATCTGCTGAAATTAAAAAATATCTAAGTCTTGGATGCCCTTTGAATTTTACTCCATAAGTTGAATATGATTCAAGCTCATGCCAATTTGCACTTCTCATTAAAGGAGTAATAGAATCAATTTCACAATTTTCAATTTCTCTTGGAATATCAAATTTTAACCAAACATTTTTTTTGTTTATTAAATCCTCTAAAAAGTAATTTACCTCAATTTTGTTATCATCTATAAAATCTGTAGGAGATACAGTTGAGCAAGTTTTAACTCCTACTTCTATTAAATCTTTTACTATACTTAATAAATCAGAAGGGTTTTTAAATTTTGCCTTAACCCATGAAGTTTTATAATCTTCTATATATTCATGGTCATACTTTTTTAATACCTCTTTTATCGCTTCCATTGCCATCCTTTAAAACTTCATTTGTTTCCAAAGTCCGCCTTGACTTGCGGCACTTGGCTCACCTTTTCTAATCTTCTCTTTTACCTCTTCAAGTCCTGCTAAAATAGCCTCTGGTCTTGGAGGACAACCTGCTACAAATACATCTGCTGGAAGTATCTCTGTTACATTTTTAATAACTGCTTCACTATCATTATATGGTCCTCCATCATATGCACAAGCCCCAATAGCTACTACATAACTTGGCTCTGGCATTTGAGCATAAGTCCTAATTAGTGCTGGGAGGATTTTTTTACTTACAAGTCCTGTAATAAAAATAATATCTGCTTGTCTTGGAGTAGGAGTCATAATATATCCATACCTCTCCCAATCATATCTTGGCGACATAGCCGCAAGCATCTCTAACGAGCAACACCCACTACAAAAATGGACAATCCACGGGGACTTACTTTTGGCATAATTAAAAAAATCAAGAATTTTTAGCATGTCTATACTCCTTCATTGAAATTGTAATTGCAGCAAATAGCAAAACACCAAATACCATTGCTATTTTTAGTGCATATTCACTACTATCAAATACAAATAGACTAAAAAATAGCCCACTCATATCAAATATAATAAAAGCAATTGCAAATATAAAATAACCAAAATTTGCTTTTAGAGGCACTTCACTACTTGGAGGAAGCCCACACTCAAAATGGTCATTTTTTACATCATTAGGAGCATATGGTGCTACCATAATCCCCAACAGATATAAAACAAAAACACCACCAAATATACCTAAGGCATATAATAAAACGGTTTCCATATTTATCTCTCCTTTTTTTTAGTTTATATTATGAAATAATAAGATAAATTTACTCTTTTTATGA
>OFBU01000124.1_pt1 | contig 10232 bp, 12 predicted proteins | sample 1520681 | NCBI WGS metagenome assembly OFBU01 (sample SAMEA3696450, study PRJEB22514) | metagenome | biome: water; feature: marine; material: hydrothermal vent | place: Pacific Ocean | collected 2014-08-16 | depth 1514 m
TATCAATTGTTCTCCTTTGAACATTTGAAATTCATTGCATACTACTACTACCGATTTACCAGAATTGTTTACTAGCTTAAATAGTTTCATCAATATTATACTGGATAATAGTGAAGCGATATCTTCTCCGAGGTCTTTTGCCGGTATAGAGAAAAGAGTGATCCTGCCATTCTTAATAGTGTCGCTGAAAGTTATTGTTGTCATTTTGATCATCTCATATAAGTCTGGATTGTCTATTATTTTCTTCAAGCCCTTTAATACTAGTGTAAATGACGTTTGATGTTTGTTATAGAGGTATTCTAGTTTTTCTATGTACTTTCTCGTATCTCCGTCCATATACGGTGGATAGCTCTTGGATTTAATATCGTCCAGTATCTTATAGACTAGTTTTACTGTTGGTCTTTTTAATTTAGTATAAGCTAAGTTTAACGCTGTTTCAAGGATTGTTTTAACATTTTTATTTTCTTTAGATTGTCAGACTCTTTGGTATAATCCATCTCCTCATGAATCGACTCACCAAACTGCTTCATTATAGGAATGATTGAGAATCTTAAGTTTGGGTCAACGAACTTCATTGCAAAAGGAATTATCTTCATCAGAACCTTGAGATCTTTTTCTACTTGTTTTTCAATTCCTGGTCGCTTTACCTTGACTATTACTTGTTGTCCGTTCTTTATTGCTAGATGCACTTGACCAAGTGATGCTCCAGACAGCGAGTTTTGATCCAGCTCATCAAACTTTTCTTCAATCTTACCAATGTCTTTCTCAATTATTGGTCTTACTTTCTCAAATGAAACAGCTGGTACGCTGTCTTGTAATTTAGATAATTCTTCTAGATATGGTTGTGGTAAGATGTCGGCACGCGATGAGAGCCACTGTCCAAACTTGATAAAGACAGGACCCAGTGAGATGCATGTATTTAGAAGTCTTTGCGCGTTTCTTCTAAATCTTTTTTCATCAATATCTTTTCCTTCTTGCGAGATCCAAAGAATGCGGTCCTTTCTTAGAGCTAGTATTGCCGGAATCAGTTTGATGAACACATGAATTGTTCTTACAAGCACCAAGGTGTTACCCTTTCAGTTTTTTTGAAACAACGTATGATGCATAACCTGTCACCAAAGAAGCAATCAAGCCAGAAAAGATTGATAATTGCTTTGTACTTTTGTTTTTGTTATAAAGATAAGATCCAACCTTACTGCCTCCAATAATTGCGCCAGCCAATCCAATTAGTATTTCTGGAGCATCCCAAACCAAATGACGTATTGGATCACTTCTTGGATCGTACTTGTCCATGTGGACAGTATACTTGTCATCATATTCACGTATGTGCAAGTTTCCATAACGATATTGTTTTTTTGCACCCTTTTTGTCGCCGAGCTTGGTCTCTTGTGCTCCTTCCAACATGAATTGTCTTAGATGCTTTGGGACTTCAATTTCTTTCATTTTGATGATCGAGTATTTCTGTAATTGCTTATATTATTAGCTGGGCGATCTATGTCATTTTGGAAATTAATGTTAATAGAAAGCGGAGAAAGAGATAAGCCAATCAAGATAATCTTAATTTGACTGTCTCTTTTCCATCATACCTCTTAAACGCATATTAAAAAAGATTTCAGTTAACAAATACTCACGCCTAGTACTCAAAAAGAATATGCCTAAGATTCTGTCTTTTTACTAACGTATGGAATTTTTCCCTTTTTGATAAATGGAATCTTGCCTTTACTGTATAGTTTGTAACCAATTACAATTACAAATGCTAGAAAAATTAACCCGCCTATTATAGAGCCGTAATCCGTGTTGTCTGCAAATGGATTGATTGTGATGGTAGTATCATACGTAATGGTATGTTCATCACGAACTGCATCCTTGTATGAAACTATGATCCTAATGTCATGTTCTCCAAAACTAAGCAAGCCGTTAGATTCTATTGGCATGTTAAATGGAATCGGTGAATCAGGCTCTATTTCGTCGATGTACTGGGAAGACTCTCTGATGTTAGAATCACCTCGTGGCAGTAATTTGACAAATCCAAACAAACCATCAGCATTTCCTTCGTTTAGTATTTCGCCAATTATCGTCTTCTTTCCTGACAGTTCGATTACCTTCACCCCATAAATCGACGGTTTGATCAAACCGTTAATGTAAAGGTCTGCAACTCTTGTCAGCGATTGTTTATCTCCATGTGCATTGGAATAAGTTATCTTCATGGGAATACGCAGTGGCTCGTTTTTCAAACTTTCTGGAACAAACACATTAAATGAAAATGTCTTCGCAGAGTTCGGATCAATGTTTCCTATTTTCCAGTGATTTTGATCAAAAATTACTTTCTCGACATTTGTAGTAGATGTGCTTGCAGAAGAAATTGATGTGTCTGTGTTTTGTAATACTATGTTAACATTTGATAACGTGGCGGAGCCAGAGTTCGAAATTTCTAAAGTTACATCATTATTTGTGATTGAGGTTATCACAGGAGTGAGAGATTTGAGATTTAGAATGCTTTCTCCTGGTAAAGTAAAAGTAAACTGAAATGAATTCTGTCTTACCCCAGATGATTTTAGCCTTGAATAATCAATTTCAACAGAACCGGGATAGGTCTTGATTAATGCGCCCTCAGATATATCAAGGTAGAATGTAAGATGAAAATTGCTTCCTGTCGTTGCCTTTGCATTGCTGTCGGCAAGGATTGGATAGTTTATTCCCTGTGGCGAATGGAAGTATGTTGGTACAGATAGCTGTCCTTTAATGCCAACTATGTCAGCTGTCGATATATTAGCAAATTCTACCGTAAATGGAACATTTTTGTCACCAGGTCCAACTTCCATCTTTTCCGTTGAAGTTCCAAAGTAGGCGTCAAGCAATTTTACCCCAACTATGCCTGATCGCAAAATTCCCTGCGGAGGCTTGTCATCCAGTTGTCCATATGCATAAAATACTGGAATGCTACAAACTAGCACCAATAAAAAAGCAAATTTTGCAAAACTCATTATGCAACAACCTCCAGCTCTGGGGAGTATTCACCTTCAAATGCACGACCATCCTTAATTGTAATAACTCGATCAACGTCTCCAAACTGTGCTCTCTCGTGAGTCACAACGATGAAGGTCTGCCCCAGATCCTTTGCCATCTTCTTCATTATTTCTACGACGTTTTTTGCAGTAACGGAGTCCAAGTTTCCCGTAGGCTCGTCTGCTAAAACTATTGTTGGATTGTTGACTAGTCCGCGCGCAATGGCAGCTCTCTGAGCCTGACCGCCAGAAATTTTGTTTGCCCTTTTGAATAATTGATCTTTCAAGCCAACTTTTTCAAGAATCTCCTTTGCCCTGTTATTGGTTGTAGAATCGAACTGTATTTGGCTAGGAAGAAGGACATTTTCTAACACGGTAAGATCAGCCAGAAGATTGGAAAACTGGAAAACAAAGCCTAGTTTTTTATTTCTAAATGCAGAGATCTCGTTATCAGTCAAATCACTTGTGTCAAATCCATCTACCAGAACTCTGCCTTCTGTTGGTCTATCCAATAATCCAATCATGTTTAGTAAGGTAGATTTTCCGGAACCAGAGCTTCCTATAACCAATACAAATTCGCCCTTTTTTACAGAAAATGAAACGTTATCAAGTGCTCTAACCTCGGTTTCTGCTTCCCCGTAGATCTTGGACAAATTTTCTAATTGTAATGCAACATCAGACAGATCTCATCGCCTCCACTGGTTGTTTTTTCGTAGCACGATACGAGGGATATATTGACGCAATCATGGCCAGAATGAATGCAAGGAAAGCTGTCTCACCGATTTTTTGCCAGTTGTAATTAACTTCTAGTGCCAAACTGCCCTGAAACTCCATATTTGTTATTTTGGCATAGGTAGTATAACCCAGTCCCAATGCAGTACCTGCACCAGCACCCATTGCACCAATAATCATTCCCTGCATGATGAAAATAATCAAAATGTCTTTGCGTCTGGCACCAATTGCTCGCATAATACCAATTTCCCTTGTTTTGCTGTTTACTAACATCATTTGTATGGTAAGGATGGCAAAGGCGGATGACCCCATTCCGAAATAGCCGATTAAATTAATCATGGCAATTCCGGATTTGAATCCTGAAAGAGTTGATTCCGCAGATTCTTCAATAGTTTCAGCCCTTAGGTTATCATTTGGAAATGCCTGTAAGAATTGGTTTTTAATTTGTTTTGCGTCATAGGGGCTTACTGATTCTTGCAATCTAACCATAATTGATCTTGATTCACCTGATCTATCCAACATATCACGCAAAGTGTCTATGTGAATGATGACACTTCTGTCAAATCCCTGCCCACCTGCAGTTCCAGAAATGCCAGTTACAACAAATCGCTTTTTTTGGTCAATGCCCCATTGATCTGTTATAGTAAGTTTTACACTATCACCAACCCGGACTGGTTGGCATTCACCCATATCGGCATCTCCTGTTACTGTTGGATCAGTTCCGCTAGACATGAAAGAACCGCCTCGGGAACAACCTCCAAGATCAGATGCAACTGATTCTCCAACAACAATTGAATTGCGAGCATAGACATATTGCCCATCACCTACCGTTTCGTGGATAGTTGATGTCCTAATGTCAGAAATGGGATCAACACCAAGAACAGGTACGTTAAACTTCTCATGTTGCTGTCCTAAAATTCTAGTTTCTGCAGTAGCAGATGCTTCTAACCTTGGCGTTGCTGCCTCAACGCCCGGAATTCGTTCAAACCAATTAATTAAAACAATGTCTGATTTTTCAATTGTAGATTTCTCTTCGTCATAAACGTAAATGTCTCCAAAACGATATTCTGACATGTCACGGATTATGGCATCATAGATTCCCTGAAAAATTACAAAATTTACATTGATTACTAAAATTCCAATCGATACAGCTAGTACGGCCCCAATCAAACTTCCCCTTTTGTTTACCAGCATCCTCTTCGCCAGATGAAGTCGGTAATCCATGTACAAAATTTAATTGTACAAAACATAAAGGATCTGTATCATAGTGCTAACATATAGGACATAATTAACTATAATAACCACTAATTATAATATTCATACATTGAAACTTAACAAATTAGACAATTATGATATGAAAATTCTTGCAATTTTAACTATTGACTGTAGAACGCCAGACAGGCAAATTGGCAAAAAAGTTGGTTTGTCAGGCGTTTCTGTAAAATCACGAATAACTAAAATGGTAAGGTCAGGAGTTATTCAAAACTTTACTATGAAAGTAGAACCGGCATCTTTGGGATATGGCGTAATCTACATGACCGTGCCGAGTGATGATGAAGCTAGTATAGTAAAAAAACTGAAACTTGTTGGGGAGCCATTTTTTGTTGTACCATGTCTTGGTGACATAACAGCCTGTGCGATTGTTGTTGAAAAGGACATGGAGCAAAAGACAGAGTTGGTGAAAAATCTCATTAGTAATGCTAGGATCATTCTAACCATGGATGCAAATGAATCTGAATTTAGGGTGGATCTAACTAAAACTGACTTTAAGATTCTTGAACAGCTGCTGAAAAACCCAAAAGAAAAAATTGATGTTATTGCCAAATCTACAAAACTGTCGACAAAAACCGTTACAAGAACCATTGAAAAATTTGAGACAAATCCAGCTGTTCAATTTACCATAATTTATGATCCAAAGAAACTGGAAAAGTTCATTGCGTTTGCACTCATTGCTATGGTGCAAAGTGATATTAAAAAAATAAAAGATGAGATAGAGACCAGCTTTGGTGACTATTTCTGGCAGGTTCCCGTTACTGCCAAGGAATTGTTGGTTTTATTCATGTACAGTGACAATATCTACAATGCAGACGTAATGCGCCACAAGATCAAGGAGATTGACGGAGTTGCCTTTACAGAAGTCTTTTTCCCAAAAAAGATAATGATGCCAACAAACTGGATAAGCAACTCGATCAAAAACGCATCAAGATCAGAGAGACTTCATGTACTCATCAAACAAATTAATAGATAATTTGTAAGCAATCAGCAATGAGAAAAAAAAGAATCTATAGTGGAAAACCAGTCAGCATTGATGTTTACAATCTGACAGTAGAAGGACGAAAGGTTCGGCGTGAAATAATTCAGCATCCAGGTGCTGCTGCAATTTTGGCATTTGATGAAAATGGTAAAGTCATTTTAGTAAAACAGCATAGATTTCCACATGGTTACATTCTGGAAATTCCTGCAGGTACACTTGAAAAACGTGAAAAACCAATCAATTGTGCATATCGTGAGATAATTGAAGAAACTGGATATGAAGCGAAAAAAATGACTAAATTGATTTCCTATTTTCCATCAGTTGGCTACAACAAAGAGGAAATCCACATTTTCGTTGCGTCCGGCCTGAAAAAGAAATTTGAGTTAGAGCTGGATAATGATGAGTTTATCACAGTAGTAAAAATGGACATTAAGAAACTAATAGGCATGATCAAAACTGGGAAAATAATTGACTCCAAAACAATTTGTGCAGTTATGGTATATGCAGCAAAGAAAAAACTGCTGTAATTTATTTCCGATAAGTTGGCTGGACCAGATCAGATATGTCTGACCAGGACTGTGCAATTTTTTCAAATATGTAAATTAGGTCCAAAAACGCGATTGGTGTTTGTTTTTTATGCTCAAGTGACGAGCGAATTTTAGAGACTTTTTCCTGATGCTGTCCATGTAATTTTATGGCCTCTATTGCCAGAGAACGATTATTTGTGATAAATGCGTCAATTGCCTTTTTTTGAATATTCTCAATGTCTTTTGCAATTTCGTATATCTTCTTCTGATCAGTACCTGATAGGGAAGTGTCCGTTATGGATTTTGACAGATCAACAATAGTATCACCAGCAGTCTCAAGAATGTTCCCAGCTATCCTATAATCGAGAATGTCTATATTTTCCAGATTAAAAATTCCCGCTAGCCTCCTGTCAACCATCGTACTTCTGATGAAGCGAACTAGGAGGAAATACTGCCTGTTTATCTCATCGTCACGGTTTGGAATTGTTTGAAGGTTTGTGCTATCACCTGTTGTTAGGGTGGATAGTGTTTCATCAAACATGCCAAGCGCGATTGAGCTCATTCTTTTAAAAATTTTTTTCGGGTTGAGCGACGTCTCATCAAGTAGAAACTGACCGTTAATGTTTGAAGCATCTTCGTCTAGAATTTCCATGCCAACCAGTCTTCTCATTGACTCACGTATGATCTCTCTGTCTTTGACCGAGATTGTAGATTTGCCTTTAATCTTGATGGTGTCATATCCAAGCAGATATGCACCGGTAATGTTAGCCGCTATGTTTTCCTCGTTTGGAAGCGGATATTCTATCTCAATTTCCTTAGACAATTTCCTACCCTCGCCTACTGTGATTGAGAGGCTGTTTTCTAAAGTCTCAATCTGGACCTGTGAGCTCTTGACCAGATTATGGTCATCAACCCACTGCTTTGGAAGTGAGACCAACATACTGCTACCAATCTTCTGCAGGCGTCGCGTAAATTTAGACAATTTAAACTAGTTTAATTAGTATAAGCCATATTTTTATATTTTTACTTTAGTTTAAATCAATCCATGATGGCAAGCGCATTTTGTCCAGCCCACATTACAGGCTTCTTCAAGGCGGAGCTTGAGGGAAATGATCCAAACCATATTGGTTCATTGGGTGCTGGATTTTCAATTCAAAAGGGAGTAAAGACAACAGTCATTCTAAGTTCTAGGAATCCTAGCAATACTGCAAAATTCCATATCCAAATCAAGGGATTCAAGACTGGCGATGTCCGCGTTTCTGAATATGTACTGAATGAGTTTCTTGCCGACGACGATGATCATTTTGTTGACGTGGTTCATGAGCTGGATGTGCCTGTGGGATACGGCCTTGGCTGTAGCGCCGCCGTTGCGTTATCATTGGCACTTGCGCTGAATCAGACACTGAATACAGGCTACTCAAAAACTGAGGCAGCACAGATCGCTCACTTGGCTGAAATAAGATGTAAGACTGGTCTTGGTGATGTCTTGGCATCATATCACGGTGGATTCGAGATTCGTACCAAATCTGGCGCACCTGGGGTTGGCAAACTAGAAAAAATAGATCCCAAGGAGAAGCTTGATGCCCTGATAGTCTGCTTTAACCCAATCTCTACCAAGAAGTTCCTAGGCGAGAAAATTTCCCTAGTGAATGGATTGGGAGGCAAGATGGTTCAGGAACTGATCAAGTCTAAGGACATAAACGAGTTTCAGGATAAATCGATAAAATTTGCAAGATACATCAAGGTTGTAACCCCAAAAATGGAAAAGGTGGTTAGTGAGCTTCGTAAAAATGGAATAAAATGCGGCGTTGCGCTGTTTGGCGAGACCATCTTTTCATTGGTGCCTTGCAGTGAAAAAAAGAAGGCTTTGCAAATCTTAGAAAAATACGATGGTTTCGTTTTGTCTTCAAAGATTGATAATTCCGGTGCTAGGCTAGATTAAAGATTTTTGTGGTGGTTTGTTGAATATTCCTAAATCTCATCCGCGTTTTGTTTCTCTCAGTATACGCGAGAAAATTGTCAAGGGGTATAATGATGGTCTTGTTGCAAAAGAGGGTCTTTTGGCACACGGACGTGGGGAGGCATTTGATTATCTGGTAGGAGAAAAAACCAGCAAAACCGCAAAGGCTGCTATCATGGCCGCTGCTGTCAAATTGCTTTCTGCCCAGAATCCGGTAATCTCGGTAAATGGAAATGTGGCGGCACTTTGCCCAAAAGAGGTCGTTCAGCTTGCCAAAGCTACCCAAGCAAAGATTGAGGTAAACCTGTTTTACTATGACGAAGTTAGGAAGAAAAAGATTGAAAAATCACTGAAAAAGGCTGGTGCAAAGCAGGTTTTAGGCACAAATCCAAGGTCATATCGCAAAATTGGTGATCTGGACAGCCCTAGACGCATAGTAGATAAGGATGGAATTTTTGCAGCAGATGTCGTACTAGTTCCACTTGAAGATGGAGATAGAACAGAAGCACTACAAAAAATGGGAAAAACTGTCATTACGTTTGATCTTAATCCGCTCTCCAGGACTGCCCAGAAAGCGGACATTACAATAGTGGACAATGTCATCCGTGGAATGAGACTTCTCGTCTCGGCTTGTAAGAAATCAAAATCAGCAAAAACTAACTTTAACAACAGAAGGGCTTTGTCCTCTGCAGTTTCAGAAATCAAGAATAATTTGAGGAGGAGGGGATCTCTTGCATAAGACGGTAAATGACATTATAGCAAAAAAGGGCAGCAAGAAGATCTCCGTAGTTACCAGCTATGACTATACAATGGCAACGCTTTGTGATCAGGTCGATATTCTACTTGTAGGAGACAGTGCCGGAATGGTCATGCTTGGATATGAAAACACTGTTCATGTAACCATGGATGAAATGGTGCTGTTTACAAAGGCAGTCAGCAACGCAAGGGAAAATGCCCTAATTGTGGCTGACCTTCCAAACAAGTCATATGAAAATGAGGCTGACGCAGTAGCAAATTCTGAACGTCTAATCAGGGCTGGAGCAGATGCCGTAAAACTGGAGGGAAGGTTACCAGATATCATCAGGGCAATTATCAAGGCTGGAATACCCGTCATGGGTCATCTTGGGCTTTTGCCACAAACGGCCAAAAAATATACGGTTCAAGGAAAGACAGAAGAGGATGCCAAAGTACTGCTAGCTGATGCCAAGGCATTACAAGAAGCAGGAGTCTTTAGCATCGTTTTGGAGATGGTAGCGGCTGAAACCACAAAACACATCACAGAAGCAGTTTATGTCCCAACAATTGGCATAGGCTGCGGAAAGGATTGTGATGGCCAAGTTTTAGTGATTCATGATATGTTAGGGCTTTATGAGAAGATGACGCCGAAATTCGTCAAAAAATACCTCTCTTTGTCGGAAACGATCAAAAAAGCCGTGGCTGAATACGTGGAAAACGTCGAAAATCGTACATTCCCAACTGAAGAGCATACCTTCCATATGGAGGCCCAGAAATGACCAAACACCCATCCTTAGATATTGTGGAAAGTCAGGGCACCGAGCTTTCTGGAAAGAAGGTTGTCCTGTGCGTTGCCGGTTCGGTTGCAGCATACAAATCAATTGAACTTGCTAATTTAGATGAAGATAATAATTATACAGATAATAAAAGGCCAACTTTAACATGGTTTAGTTCAGAAGATTGAGAAAATGAATCTTGATTAAAAGAATATAATATTCAAGTTTCTACAAATTCTGATT
>OFBU01000126.1_pt1 | contig 10131 bp, 9 predicted proteins | sample 1520681 | NCBI WGS metagenome assembly OFBU01 (sample SAMEA3696450, study PRJEB22514) | metagenome | biome: water; feature: marine; material: hydrothermal vent | place: Pacific Ocean | collected 2014-08-16 | depth 1514 m
TTCATGATTTCATAGGTTTCTCTCTTTGCAAGAACCCCATGCTGGTGAATCCCGGATTCATGAGCAAAAGCATTCTCACCAACAATTGGCTTATTCCTTGCAATCATCATTCCGGTTAATCTGCTTACAAGCTGAGAAGTCCTGTAGATCTGAGTTGTATCTATATCTGTATAGACTGAAAACTGATCACGTCTTACATTTATTGCCATAACAATCTCTTCCATTGCAGCATTCCCGGCTCTTTCACCAATGCCGTTAACAGTACACTCAACCTGTCTCGCCCCGGCTTTAACAGCCATCAAAGAGTTTGCAGTTGCAAGTCCAAGATCGTTATGGCAGTGAACGCTGATTATTGCCTTATCTATGTTTGGAACACTTTCCTTAATTGAAAGAATCTTCTCATACCACTCATCAGGAATAGCATAACCAACAGTATCTGGAATATTTACAACCTTGGCTCCAGCTTCAATAACGGCTTCAAGAACTTCATAGAGATATTTGAGATCCGTCCTTCCAGCATCTTCAGCAGAGAACTCTACTTCTGCCCTCCCCTCACTTACATCCTGAATAAGTTTTACAGCCTCAACAGCTCTCCTTAAAGCTTCTTCCCTTGTCATCTTCAGTTTGTACTTGAGGTGAATATCAGATGTAGCAATAAAGGTATGTATTCTGGGATTTTCTGCCTCTTTCAGTGCATCCCAGGCAGTTCTAATATCAGCTTCAACAGCCCTTGCAAGTGAACAGACGGTTGACTTTTTAACTTCCTTAGAGATCCTCTGAATCGCCTCAAAATCTGCTGGAGAACTTATTGCAAAACCGGCTTCTATTATGTCAACTCCCAACCTTTCAAGCTGCTTTGCTATCTGAACCTTCTCCTCAACCGTTAAGTTAACTCCAGCAGTCTGTTCTCCATCTCTTAAAGTGGTATCGAATATGTAAAGCTTTTCCCTTTCCAAAGCTTCCTCCTTATTGCAAACTATTTGCAACTACATTAAAGCTATTTTCTTCCATTTAGTATTTCAACCCAAAAATCTCTCTTTCCCTCTCTTTTCCCTTACGGGGACCAATCAGGACAGTAAGAGCAACCCCCGCCAGGAAACCACCAATATGAGCAAACCAGGCAACTCCTCCCATCGTTAGGTGGTTGATTGAAACAAGAGCACTTGCAAACTGAATGAAAAACCAGATAGCTATCCAGACTGCTGCAGGAAGAATTACAACATCTATGAAGAAAAAGATAAAGATTAAAGTAACAACTCCAGCCCTTGGAAAGAGAAGCATATAAGCTCCTAAAACACCACTTATAGCACCAGATGCCCCAATAAGGGGAATGTTTGAATCGGGATAAACTGCAACCTGTATGAGAGCAGCTATTATTCCACAGAGAGTGTAGAAAATAAAGTACTTCAGCTTTCCAAAATAGTCCTCAACATTGTCTCCAAAAACCCAGAGGAAAAGCAGATTTCCAAATATGTGGAGAAAACCTCCATGGAGATACTGGTAGGATATTAAATTGCCGTATGGTGTAAGCGGATCTGGTGGTGGAATATCCACACCACGAATAATTTCATAGGGAATGACTCCAAACATCCTAAGAAAAAGTTCATTGTAGGGCCCGAGCATTAGCTCATAGATAAATACAATCGAACAGATAATAATGATAAAAATCGTCACAACTGGAGCAGAACTGCTTGGATTGATATCTTTTATCGGTATCAACTCTCACCTCTAACCTGTACTTCCAAACCCTCCTTCCCCCCTGATTGTCCTATCAAGGGAAGTTGAGAGTTCAACTTCGAGGGGGAAAAATCTCCTTGGAATCAGTTGAACCGCTCTCCAGGGAAGTTCTGGGTCAGGTTTTGAAGAATCAACCTTTATGAGCGGAACTTTTATCGTTCCTCCGTAAGTCATATCTATTATTCCAACAGAGTTCGCAAGGACAAAACCGCTTTTGTAGATAGAAGACCTTGGAACAAGGTCAAAGTAGAAACCTGGCGGCGGAGCAACTCTTACACCTGTATCGAAAAAGTAAAGATTCCCTTCTTTTTTTATCAATTTTACAAGGTGCAAATCCCAACCGCTGTCAGAAATTCTCTTCTTAAACGGTGCAATAGCTCCCTCTTCGAGAGAAACCTTAAAAGATTTTCTCTCCCATATCTCTCCTGTGAGCATTGACAGATATCTTTCAAAGAAGAACTCTGATCTCTCTTCTGTATCTTCATCGTAAAGAGAATGAATGAAGAGATCGGCACTTTCACCGGTAAGAAAAGCCCCTTCTTCTGTAAAAACTGGAGAAAAATAGGAAAGAAGCCCTTTCATCTCCTGTTTAAATTTCTCAACAAAAGGAACAAAAACAGTTTTACTTCCCCAGCTTCCAGAAGATTCAAAAACACCTCTCACAAATGAGAGATCAATTTCCTTAACCTCTGGATAGGAGGAAAGAGAAAGGAAAAATCTGTTTCCCCTCTTCTCAAGCTTTCCCTTAGAATAGCTGTAAATCTTGACAGCAACATCTAAGAATCTATCGTCAAATTCCAATGTCAAACCTTTTGAATAAACCCAACCAGCAGCCCAGTTACTCATCACCCCTCTCCGGCTCAGCGTAGAATCCACCCTGCTCTCTCAGCCTTTTTTCCTCCTCTGGAGTAACGTCTATACGGCTGAGTTTTGGTCTTCCCATCTGATCAAACTCAATAACCTTAACAGGAATAACATCTGAAACTTTGATATTCTCAAAAATGTTTTCTCTCACTTCAGGAGGAAGCTTTGAAATGTGGATGAGACCTATTTTACCCGGAGCAAGCTCTACAAACGCTCCGTAGTTTTCAACCCTTGTAACTTTTCCAAGATAAGTATTTCCAATTGCCAGATCCCTTGTAACATCTTCTATCATTTTCAGAGCTTGAGCTGCCGCCTCTTCTGACGGAGCAGAAACCAGAACAGTTCCATCTTCTTTAATTGTTATCTTAACTCCCGTTTTTTCGATGATAGTCTTAATTGTCTTTCCTGAAGGTCCTATAAGATCTCTGGACTTCTCAGGCTCAATTCTTGTTGAAACAATTCTTGGTGCAAATGGTGAAACTTCTTCTCTCGGCTCAGAGATTACAGAATCCATCTTATCTAAGATGTACATCCTTCCCTCTCTTGCCTGAGCAAGAGCTTTTGAGAGAACATCACGGCTTATTCCTTTAACCTTTAGATCCATCTGGATTGCAGTAACACCCTTTCTCGTTCCAGCAACTTTAAAGTCCATGTCTCCAAGGTGGTCTTCATCTCCAAGAATGTCGGAAAGAACTACAAACCTATCGCCTTCCATGATGAGACCCATCGCAATACCGGCAACCTGAGCTTTTATGGGCACACCTGCATCCATCAGTGAGAGACTACCACCACAGACGGTTGCCATTGAAGAAGATCCATTCGATTCGAGAATATCTGAGACGACCCTTATGACATAGGGGAATTCCTCTTCATCAGGGATAACAGGAGCAAGTGCTCTCTCTGCCAGAGCTCCATGACCAATCTCTCTTCTTCCTGGCCCTCTCAGAGGTGCAATCTCTCCCACACAGAACGGAGGGAAATTGTAGTGGAGGATAAATCTCTTCTGTTCCTCAGGCATTAAACCTTCAACAAGCTGGTACTCTTCCGGTGTTCCAAGTGTAGTTGTAACAAGAGCCTGTGTTTGACCTCTTGTAAAGAGAGCTGAACCGTGAGCTCTTGGAAGAAGTCCAACTTCTATGGAAATAGGTCTGATCTCATCGGGCTTCCTGCCGTCAATCCTGACACCTCTCTCAAGAACCAGTTGCCTTACAAATTTCTTCTCAGCTTCGGCAAAAGCCTCTTTTGCAAGAGCCTGCTCTTCTTCAGGAATGTTGAGCTCAATAAACATAAGCTCCCTGAGCTCTCTTAACTTCTCACGCCTTTCATGTTTATCAGGAATCGTAATAATTGGCTCAATCCTCTCAAAGACCCATTTCTCAATCTTCGCCTTTGTATCATCATCAAGGGATGGAGCAATGAACGCATACTTTTCTTTACCAGCAAGGTTTCTGAGTTCCTCTTGAACTTTTATGGATTTCTTAATCTCTTTGTGGGCAAGCTCTATGGCATCCAGAATTTCTTCCTCTGGAACCTCTTTTGCTCCGCCTTCAACCATTACAACAGCATCCTCAGTTCCAGAAACAACAAGGTTTATATCTGCCTCCTGTTGCTGCTCGTAAGAAGGATTTATCACAAACTCTCCATTAACCCTTGCAACTCTTACAGCACCCACAGGCTTTTCAAAGGGAATTCTCGAAATGTGAAGAGCTGCTGAAGCACCATTTATCGCAAGAACCGCAGGGTCGTTTTCCTGATCAGCAGAAATGACAAAAGCTACAACCTGGACATCGTTCCTGAAACCCTTGGGAAATATAGGTCTTATCGAACGGTCAATAACTCTCGACTTAAGAACCTCTTCATCAGAAGGCTTCCCCTCTCTCTTTACAAATCCTCCAGGAATCTTTCCCGCAGCATAAGCTCTCTCTCTATACTCAACTAAGAGAGGAAAGAAATCAACATCCTCCCTCGGTTCATCGCTCATAACAGCAGTAACTAAAACCATTGTACTACCCTGAGAAACGATAATGGCACCATCAGCCTGCTTGGCAACCTTCCCCGTTTGAAACCTAAGAGGTCTTCCACCAACCTCTCCAGCAACTTCAGATATAGACATTTTTACCCTCCAAATTTTGTTGAAGTTAAACTTAGAAAACAAAACCAATTCTGGCAAAATAATAACACAATCTAACCAACATAGAAGAAAAGTCTCTACGTTTCACAGTAGATAAGGAAGTAGGAAGCTAAAGTTTAGATTAGCAGGAGTGATTGTGAAGAGATTGCTCACGTTAAGTAAACGGAGGCAGAACGCCTCCAGAGGATTATTTTCTAAGACCGAGCTTAAGAACAATATTCTGGTATCTATTAAAGTCCTTCTCTTTGAGGTACTTGAGAAGCTTCTTTCTTCTACCAACGAGTCTCTGAAGAGCTCTCTTGTTGTTGTTGTCGTGCTTGTGAACTTTGAAGTGTTCTGTCAGGTTCTTAATCCTCTCTGTAAGAATTGCAATTTGAACCTCTGGAGAACCTGTATCCTTCTCGTGGAACCCGTACTTCTTGATAATCTCCTGTTTAATGTCTTTATCTACTGGCATTAAGACAACCTCCTCATAAACTGTTTCACCGGTGGCAAAAGGCAAAAGGAAATTTAGCAAAGAGAAGCGGAATTGTAAAGTGCTTTTTTAAACCTTAAGAAGACTCCAACATCTTTTCCAGCGATTCTATTTCCTCAACTTCCTTCAGCTTGTTATATGCCCTCTTTATCAACTTTTCATCCTTTGAGTAATCAACAATTTCCCTGTAATATTCCATAGCCTCTTCGTACTCCTTTTCCTCATAGAGAGCATCTGCTACTATCTCTGCAATTTCACAGTACTCCTCTTCCGAGAGTTCAGGATTTTTTAAGATGAACCTACCCATTTCAGCAATTTCCTTAAACCTCTCCTGATCAATGAGGAGAATCGCCAGCTCAGAAAAAGCGTCAAGGAGAATCCAGATATTATCCGTGTTTTCAATTATCTCCTTCAGAAGCTCCTCAGCCTGATCAAACCTTCCCTTCTCAACTAAAAATTCCGAAAGGAGCTTCATTGCATCTTCCCTGACAAACCCTTCCGACTTTGAGACTGCAAGTCTGTAGTAGTACTCAGCAAGTTCCTCTTTCCCAAGGAGATCGTAGAGAGCCGCAGCACTTTGAATCACATAAACCGCATCGGGAAAGAGCTCCAGTGTTGACATCACAACTTCCAGAGCCTCTTCATACTCCTCGTTGTTTACCATAACTTCCGCAAGTTTCTGTCTATACTCAACATTCCTGAAGTCCAGTCTGCAGGCTTCAGAGAGCTCCTCCTTTGCCTCTTCCACTCTGCCCATTTCAGCGTAAAGTTTTCCGAGCTCAAAATGAAGCTCCGGGGAATCGGTTATGGAGATACCCGAAAGGAGAACCCTTTCTGCCTTCTTAAACTGTCTCCTTATCCCGTAAAATCTTGAAAGCTCCAGGTAAGGAAAAACGCTGTATGGATCCACAGTCATAAGGCTCTCAAGGGCTTTAATCATTCCTTTCTGGTTGTTCATCTCCCTGTAGAGCCTGTAAAGCTCAAGGTAAGCATCCTTTTCAAATGGATTCAACCTGACAGACTCAAGGAGCTCCTTTTCTGCAGCTCTGAAATTTTTTATAGCTACAAGAGAAACTCCTCTCTGGAGTTTTTCCTTCGAACGGAGTTCTGTATCTAAGAATCTTGCTTCTTCAAAGTAGGTTTCAGCCTTTTCCTTATTTCCAAGCCCTTCGTAGGCTTCAGCAAGAAGGAGATAAAAATCAACATGCCTTATCTTATTCTTATATTTCTCAAGCTCTTCAACAGCTTTCCTGTAGTTTTTTGATTTAATTAGATTTTCAGCTTTTTCTAAGATAGGTTTCATTTCAAATCGTGTTTCTTTGAAACTCTTCTTCACCAAGAACTCTCCTGAGATAATTAAGGTTGAGATAAATCTCAATTTTAAGTATAAATCTCTCTTATAAAATTGCAAGCGGAGGATTTATGCTTTCAAAAATCAGGAAAAACATGAGGGCTTTCAGCATTCCCCTCTGGATAGTGGCAGCATCTTTTGTAGGCACAATCTTTCTGGTCTGGGGAAGGGGATCTGTGTCCGGTCCCTCTGGAAATGAAGTAGCAACTGTAAACGGCAGATCTATAGATCTGATTGAATTTAACAGGGAGTACAACCAGCTTGTAAACCAGCTCCAGCAGCAGTTTGGAGAAAATTACAGAAAGATCTTCCCTGACAGGGACGTGAAAATTGCTACACTCCAGAGACTAATAACGAGGAAGCTCCTCCTTGACGAAGCCGAAAAAGAGGGAATAAAGGTCAGCGACTGGGCTGTAGCCGAAAGGATAAGAGCTTTTCCCATCTTCCAAAAAGATGGAAAGTTTTCTGAAGAACTTTACAGGGAATTTCTAAAAGCAAACCGACTCTCTCCTCAAGTTTTCGAAGAGATGATAAGAGAAGACCTGCTGATTGAAAAACTTATGGCAGTTGTCAACAGATCCTCATCAGTTACAGAATTTGAACTCCAGAACCTTTACAGGAAGACCTTTGGAAAGAGAGAGTTCAAATACAAACTTTTCCTGAACAAGGACTTTAAACCAGAAGTTTCAGAAAAAGAAATAGAAGAGTTCTACAGGAAAAACCTGAGTCAGTTCCGTGAAAAAACGGGAGAACAGTACTTCCTGCTACGGATACCAAAGAAAGAGAATGGCGCAGAGGATCTTGCCAGAAAGGCTTACAGTCTGGCAAAGACTGGCAAAACAGAGGAGCTAAACAGTTTCAATCCTCAACCAGTGACAGACAAAAAACTCATCTCCGAAAAGTTCAAAGGAAAGAACTTTGGTTTCTACAGCGATGAGAACAACTACTACGTTTTCTTCAAGAAAGAGGGAGAAAAGGTAAAACCACTTGAAGCTGTCAGAAAAGAGATAGAGGAAACTCTTAAAAAGAGAAAAGCCCTCGAAATGGCAAGAAAAGCTGCAGAGGAGTTTCTAAAAAAAGGTTCTCAGCTTCAACAAAAGACAGAATTCATCAGTAGAGAACAACTTTTAGACCAGTTTAAGCCTGTGAACCCTCAGGATGTCGAGATTCTCTTCATGGGAGATAAAGGGAAGAAATTCCTGATAGCTCTTGAAAACGGATTTGGAGTCTTTGAACCAATTACAGAACTGACAGTCGATAAGTTAGACAAAGATAAAATGGAAAAGCTTAAAAACTTCATACTTAACGCCAAAACGGAGAGTAACTACCAGAACTTTGTAAATCTCCTGAGACAGAAAGCAACGATCAAAATAAATCAGAAGTTCTTCCAGTAGAGGTGTATCTTGAAGAGCATGACTGGATTTGGAAAGTGTGTAAAGTCAAATCAGGAGATAGAGATAACAGTTGAGATAAGAACACTTAACGGCAAGGCTTTCAGAATTAGATATTCAATTCCAAGAGTTTTTAATCCTTTTTTGAATGACATCAATGGAGCAGTTGGAGAGTACATAAAGAGAGGAGAAGTTGATCTCCATATCCATTACAGACTCTCTCCCGATGTAACAATTCCAGTGGCTATAAATTACGGAGAGGCACTGAAGTACATTGAAGCCGCCAATAAAATCGGAGCCCTCTCTGGAAAGAAGATTAACGTATCACTAAAGGATCTCCTCTCAATCCCAGATGTTTTCGTGAGAGAAGAATTGGACGTCACACCGTACAAAGAGGTTCTACTTGAAGCTCTTAGATGTGCTCTTAAAGAGGTAGAGGAAGCAAGGAAGAAAGAGGGAGAAAAGCTCAAAGCCTACTTTGAAGAGAAACTTGAAGCAATAGAAAAGATTCTCAGGGAGCTCGAGTCACAGATAGAGGAAATAGAACAAAAGCTTTTCGAAAAGCTAAAGGAAAAGGTGCAGGAACTCCTCTCTGGAGAGGAAATTCCGGAAGACTTTCAAAAGAGAGTTGAATTAGAAGTAGCTTTCCTCTCTGAAAAACAGGATGTTTCAGAGGAGATTTCAAGACTCCACGCCCACATCCATAGGTTCAGGGAACTCCTAAACTCAACTGAACCGGTCGGAAAAACTCTCGACTTTCTCTGCCAGGAGATGCATAGGGAAATTAATACCTTAGGTAATAAGATAAAAGAGATAGACATAACAGATCCTGTTATTAAAATAAAAACAGAGATAGCAAGAATAAAAGAACAGGTTCAAAACGTTGAATAGCTGGAGGTTCCCTTGTCAGAAAAATTGAAAGGACTTCTCATAGTTATTTCAGCTCCATCTGGAACAGGAAAGACAACGCTCTGTCACATGCTATTGAAAGCCTTCCCGGATATGGAGTTTTCTGTCTCCTACACAACAAGGAAACCAAGATCGGGGGAGATAAACGGAAAGGACTACTTTTTCGTTGATAGAGAAACCTTTGAAAGAATGATAGAAGAAGGAGATTTCTTAGAGTGGGCTGAGGTTTATGGGAACCTCTATGGAACCTCAAAGAGTCAGGTTGCAAGGGCTCTTGAAGCGGGAAAAGACATTCTTCTTGACATAGACACTCAGGGAGCTCTTCAGGTTAAGAGAAACTTCCCCGAAGCTGTTCTCATCTTCATTCTTCCCCCATCCCTGAGCGAGCTCGAAAGGAGACTGAGAAACAGGGGGACAGACGACGAGAAAACCATAGAAAAGAGATTGAGAATAGCAAGAGATGAAATAGAAAAAGCTCTTTACTACGATTACCTTGTGGTTAATGACGTTCTTGAGGTTGCCTTTGAGAAATTAAGGTCTATCATTACGGCTGAAAAGTGCAGAACTGAAAGACTCAAAAGCCAGCTTGAAAAAATCGTAAAAGATAGTGAAATTGTGAAGCTCTTAAAGGAGGCTGAAAATGTCTAAGAGAATTTCATTAGAGCCGGTTGTTGAAAAGATTGGGAACTACTACGAAACAGTCCACGTAGCGGCAAAGAGAGCAAGGCACCTTTACACAGTTGACTCCTATACCTTTGGAAAGGACGAAAAAGGAGAAGATCACAAGAAGACAATTATCGCTCTCATGGAAATTGCAGAAGGAAAAATCTGTCTTAAGAGAGATTAACATGGAGTTTCCAGTAGTTGAAAATAGACACATTACAGGCAAAGATTATCTTCTAACCGTTGAAGTTGATAGAAAGACCTTGGAAAAGATAAAGCCTGGCCAGTTTGGAATGGTTCAGGTAAGGGATAAAAGGCAGCTTGACCCACTCCTTCGAAGACCTCTGGGAATTTTTAATGTTGAAGGAAATAAAATCTCCTTTCTCTACAGAGTATATGGAAGGGGGACTGCACTCCTGACAGAAGTTGAAGGAAAAGTTTCAGTTCTCCTGCCCCTTGGAAACTACTTTGAAGATGACAGTGAAAGGTACCTTTTCATTGCAGGTGGAATTGGGATTGGAGGACTTTTTTACGCTGCAAGGCTCTTTTCTGAAAAAGGAAGAAAAGTAAAGTTTCTCTACGGAGAGAGAAACAGCGAAAATCTATCCGG
>OFBU01000131.1_pt1 | contig 10017 bp, 10 predicted proteins | sample 1520681 | NCBI WGS metagenome assembly OFBU01 (sample SAMEA3696450, study PRJEB22514) | metagenome | biome: water; feature: marine; material: hydrothermal vent | place: Pacific Ocean | collected 2014-08-16 | depth 1514 m
TATTGAACTGAATTTACCAGAAAAAAACATAACTGATGAAGTTAAAGTTTTAAGAGAAAGATTGAGTGATTAAATAAATTTGATTTGTGGTGCGACGGAAGTGCACTAAATTTATTTTTCTAAAAATTTATTCTCTTCTATAAAAGTCCTAAATCCTGGGAATTGTTCTAAATTTATTTTCTATACTCTTCCATAAAAATGGACTATTTGCTATAATTTTTTGGACTATCAGATGGACTATCGAAGGACTAATATGCCAAAAGTAAACCGCTAACTGACAAAAAAATCAAAAGTGAAATTAAAAAAGGGGCAAATACAATCGCAGATGGAAGTGTTGCAGGACTTGCTTTATATAAAACAAAATCAGGGTATGTGTGGAGGCTTAGATATACATACGGTAAAAAAAGAAGCTATTATGTTATCGGCGAATATCCTGTAGTAGGATTGAAAGAAGCAAGAGAGATTGCAAGGGAAGCAAAACTTCTGCTTGAAAAAAATATAGACCCTAATGAATATAAAAAAAAGCAGCAAGAAGAGCTAATTCGACAACAAAACAAAAAAAGAGTAATTGCATTAATAGAGGAGTACCTTGAAATAAAAAAACAAAATGTAAGTATTGACAGATTCAAAAAAAACTATGTCGGGACTTTTAAAAATTATGTAATTCCTTTTATTGGAAATAAGTTTATAGATGAAGCCAGTAAAGATGAAATATTAAATCTTGTAAAAAAAGTTCCTAAAATCCAGCTTAAAAAAGCAACTAGAAGTGCAAATAAAACATACAAAGCAAAAGAAGTTTTAAATATTTTAAAAGATATGTTTGAGTTTGCAGTGGATAACGGATATTTAGAATACAATCCCGCTTATTCAATAAAACTAGAAAGAATATTGCCAAAACATACAGAAAGTCATATGGAAGCCATAACTGATGAAAACGAATTAAAAGAATTATATAAAACAATACTAAATATTGATAATCCCATAACATCTAAAATCCTGCAATTTCAGGCACTGACATTGCTTAGAAACAAAAATTTAAGAAATCTCAAATGGGATTATATTGATTGGGACAAGAGAGTTATTGTTTTTCCAAAAGAATCTATGAAAGCCGCTCATAGCGATTTTAGATTACCATTAACAGATACATTAATCGAAATACTTGAATATTTTAAACAGTTTAACTCTAACACTGAATTTGTTTTTATTTCAAGCAAAACAAATAAACCAATTAGTGAAAATTTTCTTTCATATCAATACAAAAAACTTGGGTATCAAGGCAGACATAATCCTCACGGATGGAGAAGCTCGTTTAGAACAATTGCAGCTGAAAAATACAAAGAACATAAATTGCCTTTTGAAGTAATAGAAACTCAAAAAGAAAAAGTTAAAAATCTATTTATTTACAAAAAATTTGGCAACGGAGAACATTTGTGTTTTGGGGGTCATATTGATGTAGTTCCTCCTGGAGAAGGATGGAAAAGCGATCCATTTAAACCTATAGAAAGAGATGGAAAAATATACGCACGAGGTGCACAAGATATGAAAAGTGGAGTTGCAGCATTTTTGTGGGCAATAAAAAATACTAAAAACTTTAACGGAACTTTAAGTGCACTAATTACAAGTGATGAAGAAGGTGATGCTATTTGGGGTACTAAATATATGCTTGAAGTTTTAAAAGAAAAAAATTTACTTCCAGATTATGCAATAGTAGCAGAACCTACATGTGAAAAAATATTTGGAGATGCTATAAAAATAGGAAGAAGAGGTTCAATTAATGGAATTTTAAAAATTTTTGGTAAACAAGGGCATGCTGCATATCCAAAAAAAGCAATAAATCCTATTCATCAGTTTGCACCTATATTGCCAAAAATAGCTGGAGTTGATTTAGATAAAGGAGATGAGTTTTTTGAACCAAGTAAGTTTGTAATAACAGACATAAGAAGTGGTATGGAAGTTACAAATGTAACTCCGGGTGAGCTTAAAATGATGTTTAATGTAAGAAACAATACCCTAACAGATGCTAAAAAGATAAAAAATTTTTAGAAGAAAAACTACAAGGATTAAATTACAAGTTAGAAATTAAAGTTTCATCAAAACCATTTATAACAGAACCTAACAATAAATTAACAAAACTTCTAAAATCTTCCATTGAAAAAATTACAAACATTTCTCCTAAATATTCAACTGCAGGAGGTACAAGTGATGCACGATTTTTTGCAGAATATAATATAAAAGTTATAGAATTTGGAGTAATAAACGATACTATTCACGCACCGAATGAAAGAACATCAAAAGAAGAGATAGAAAAATTAACTGATATTTTTTTTAATATAATTAACTCTTTTTAAAAAAGAGCAAAACTGCTCTTTTAATCTTCAGCTAAATCAACTCTTTTAATACCCTCAAAATTTTGTCTGTCTTTACTTACGCTATACTCAAATACAGTAGGGGAAATAACTTTTATAAATACACTTGCATCTTCATCTACAACATCTATTTTTAATCTTTTCTTTTTAACAAGAGGATCATTTATTGATAAATCGTTTTTCATAGCAAGTGGAGATGTTGTATAATAAAGTTCAAAGAATTCTTCTCCTGCATCAATAAATTCAACCCATTTATCATATTTCACATCCCTTGGAATAATAACTTTAAATTTTTTCCTTCTATTAGTTCCGAGATAATATTTAAATTTAATTTCATTTGTATCTTTATTTATATTTCTATCATATACTAAAATTTTTCCTCCCGGTCTTGTTTCTATAAGCCCAAACGCAACTCCTGTTTTTCCATTTGGTTTTTCAAAATTATCTTTATTATCAAGAGGAGGAAATAATTTGCAATGAATATCTTGTCCCTTTCTTCTTGCCTCTTCTTTTAAGTTTCTAATTTTTCTTTCAAATAACTCTTTTACAATCGGTGATTTACTTGAATTTCCTGCTAAGAATATATTAACTTCATTAATATGAAATCTTTCACTATTAATTCCAAAAAAGGCTTCTCTTAATAATTCAAAAAATGAATCAACTCCTTTTTGAATTCTGTTTGTAAGAATAGTCATAAGTTTCTCTTCATCAACTTTAAGCTCTATTTGAGATTTAAGCTCACCTCTAACATCATGTAAAGATATTTTTATAATACCGCTTTCAAATACATTTCCTTCAAAAGTTTCTCTTTCCCAAAATACTCTTAACGTATCCATCAAACTTATCATATTAAGTCTTGCTTCTCTTGAATCTGAAATTAAAACTTCACTTCCTACAAATGGATCACATTCAGGAGGTAATACAAAACTAATATTTTCTTTTAATAAAATCTCTTTATTATCTTTAAATACTTCAAATGCAAGCATTTCAAGAAGATTTTCACCTCCTAAAAACTGATCCCCACCTGCTCCAAAGTGCTCTATTACATAATCGTATCTTCTCTCTTTTTTATGATTTTCATTTGCCCATCTAAAAATACCAAAATCAAAATCTGTAGTTCCTCCTCCAAAATCAAAAACACTATAAAATATTTTTTCTTCATCTGCAAGCCCATACTCTTCAATAGCAATAGCAGCATATGCAGCAGGTTCACTTACTCCTTCTATTACTCTTAAATCATTTAATTTATCTTTTAAAGGTGGTAAAGAACGGATAATCCCTCTTCTAAAAGATTCAACAATTTTTTCTCTTACTCTTTTTTCCCTTAGTGGGTATTCTTAACTTCTGTCCTGGTCTGATTATGTATGGCTTTCTGAGGTTGTTTGCTCTGATTATCTCTCTTACAGATACTCCATATCTCTTTGCAATCTTCCCTAAGTTATCACCCTTTTTAACAGTATATGTCACATCAGCAAAGGCAGAAATTGTCAACATCAAAAGACTAATACAGAACAACAAAATCTTCATAGTTACCTCTATGTTCCAAAAACTGATATTCAATATCTGTCACTTTTGCAAAGAAAGGTCCTTCCTTTAGATAGTCCAGAAGCCTAATAAGTTTCTCTTCATCTCCCTCTGCATAAACTTCAACTCTTCCATCGGGAAGGTTCCGAACAAACCCTTTTAATCCAAGGAGTTTTGCCTTATTTCTTGTAAAAGCTCTGTATCCTACTCCCTGAACTCTACCGCTGACAAAAGCATGTAGTGCTTTCATAGCCAGCTTTCCAGATCCTCGATTGCCCTTAATCCGTTCTTGTAACCTAACTCAAAGAAGACTTCTACACTATCAAAATCAAAGAGAGAACCATCAATTTTGTGATTTACAAGGATATCACAATATCCGTATCTCTTTTCCTGGTTTTCAATTACACCTGCAAGGCTCATTCTTATTGTTACATTCATCATTGATGAAGGATCAAACTCTTCAGACACAAGATTAACATTTGAACAGATGTTCACTGTGCAACCAAAAACTTTCGGCATTTCTGCAGGAAGACAGTTCCTTATCCCGCCATCAGCATAGTAGTTTTTACCTATTTTGTAAGGAGCAAAGAGAGGAGGAATTGAACAGGAAGCTACAACGTAATCAACAACCTTTCCTTCTGTTACAAACTCTGGCTTCAGGGTTTTCAAGTTTACAACAGTAAGTCCAAAGGGGATTTTAAGATCTTTAAAGTCAGCATCTCCTATAAGTTGCAACAATCTATCCCTTAGACCAGAAAGAGAAAATACCCCGCCTTTAAATGCTGGTTTAACCAGAGTTCTCCATGAAAGGTTTGCTGTCAGCTCTTTTATTTTTTCTGGAGAATACCCGGCAGCGTAAAGAGCTCCTATTACCGCACCAGCACTGGAACCTGCTATGAAGGAAGGAGATATCCCCTTAAACTCAAGAGCCTTTAAAAGACCAGCATGGGCGACTCCTTTGACAAAGCCGCCCGAAAGAGTTACCCCTATTTTCATTAGAACTCTAATTCATCTCCTGGATTGAGAATCTGAACGTTAACACCTCTTGCTTCTGCAAGGGATTTAAAGTCCTCTGGTTCAGCATCAATAATTGGCCATGTCTTGAAGTGCATTGGAATAGCTAATGCCGGTTTGATGAGTTCCGCAGCTATGGCTGCATCTCTGATGTCCATTGTAAAGTTCCCACCAATTGGAAGAAGAGCAACATAAATGTTCTCGTATTTACCAAGGAGCTCCATATCTGCAATAAGTCCGGTATCTCCAGCATGGTAAACGTTTTTACCTTCCACCTCAACAATTATTCCACATGGACTTCCAAGAGTGACGACCCTGTCACCCTCAATTACAGAGCTCCCATGGGCTGCTGGAACAAGTTTCACCCTTCCAAACGGAAAGTTGTAAGTACCACCAATGTGCATTGCATGAACATTTGCACCTTTGAACTGACAGTACTGAGCCACCTCAAAGATACTGACTATCGTTGCTCCTGTTCTCTTTGCAATTTCAACAGCATCACCAAGGTGATCACCATGACCGTGGGTCACAAAGATGTAGTTGAGGTCTGTAAAGTCCTCAGGCTTTGCAATTCCCCATGGATTTCCTGTAAGGAATGGATCTATAAGAGCCTTAAGTCCTTCCCCTTCAAGGTAAAATGTTGAATGTCCAAGGTACCATAGCTTTGCCATCTCTTCCCTCCCTTATAAAGCCGATTTGATTTCATTTAACTTTGAGCGGACTTTAAACCTGATCTTTCCGTAGAGAGGATCCCTTTCTGCAAGAACCACTAAGAACGTATCACTTACAAGCTTATAAACCAGAAGTGTATGTTTTTCTGTGAACAGAACCATCTCTTCAAGGCTGTCTCTTTCCCCGAACACTTCTTCCATAGTTTCTACCAATCTATTTACCGGATTGACTATATGAACAGATATTTCTTCTGGATCCACATCAAGATTGGGTTTGTCGTACTTATAAACGATAAACCCTTCCTCATCCACTATAGCTATTGACTTGAGTTCCGGTATCGAATTTGCAATCTCTTTAAGCTTTCTCTCCATACCCCCCTCTCAGAAACTATATTAATCCTCTTTCTATAAGAACCTCTCCAATCTGGACGGCATTTAGAGCTGCTCCCTTTCGCAGATTATCCCCTACAATCCACAGGTTTAACCCATTTTCTATTGTATCATCTTTCCTAATCCTGCCGACAAGAACATCATCCTTTCCTGCAACATCTATCGGAGTTGGGTAGATAGCATTTTCAAAATCATCTATTACAGTAACACCCGGAGCATTTTCAAGCACCTTCCTTGCTTCCTCAACAGAAATGGGTTTTTCAAACTCAATGTTTACAGCTTCTGAGTGTCCTATGAAAACAGGAACCCTTACACAGGTTGGAGATACCTTTATTTCGTCGTCGTGCATAATCTTCTTTGTCTCGTTTATCATCTTGTGTTCTTCTCTTGTATAGCCATCAGGGAAGAACTTATCAATGTGTGGGACGCAGTTGAAGGCTATCTGCTTTGGAATCTTGTTTGGTGGTGGAACAGATTTTCCTTCAAGAACAGCTTTTGTCTGCTCTTTCAACTCCTCTATCGCTGCAGCACCAGCACCAGAAACTGCCTGATATGTTGAAACCACAACTCTTTTAATTCTTGAAATATCGTAAAGAGGTTTCAGAACTACAACCATCTGAATAGTTGAACAGTTAGGGTTTGCAATTATTCCTTTGTGCCAGTCAACATCTTCAGGGTTAACCTCCGGAACCACTAAGGGGACATCCGGCTCCATCCTGAATGCAGAGCTGTTATCAATTACAACTGCTCCCCTCTTTACTGCCTCCGGAGCAAACTGCTTACTCCTATCTCCACCAGCAGAAAAGAGAGCTATGTCTATTCCTTCAAAGCTTGAAGGTTTCAGTTCTTCAACAGTTATCTCCTCACCTTTAAACTTCAGCTTTTTACCAGCAGACCTTGCAGAAGCAAGAAGTCTCAGCTCTGAAACCGGAAAGTTCCTCTGCTCTAAAACCTTTATCATCTCCTGTCCAACTGCCCCTGTTGCACCAACAACAGCAACTCTGTATTCCTTCATCTCCTACCCCTACATTCTTTTTATCTCTTCGGCAATCAGGTCTCCCATTTCCTCAGTTGAAACAAGCTTTGTTCCTTCAGAATAGATATCCTTAGTTCTGTAACCTTTAGCGAGGATTCTCTTAACAGCATCATCAATTGCCTTCTCAACCTCGGGCATATCAAATGAGTAAGTAAACATCATTCCTGCAGAGTTAATCGTTGCAATCGGATTGGCGATGTTCTGCCCTGCAATGTCTGGAGCTGAACCGTGAATCGGCTCGTAAAGTCCAATCTTTCCACCGATGCTCGCAGATGGAAGCATTCCAAGGGAACCAGTAAGCATTGCACAGGCATCTGAGAGGATATCGCCAAACATGTTTGTTGTAACTATTACATCAAACTGCTTTGGCCATCTGATTATCTGCATTGCTGCATTGTCAACGTACATGTGGTTGAGTTCAACATCTTCAAACTCTTTGTGAACCCTTTCAACAACCTCTCTCCAGAGAACCGTAGCCTCAAGAACGTTAGCCTTGTCAACACTTGTTACTTTTTTGTTCCTCTTTCTTGCAACTTCAAAAGCTACCTTTGCTATTCTTTCAACTTCGTGCTCTCTGTATCTGAGAGTGTTTATTCCAACTCTCTCCCCATCATCTTCAAAGATTCCTTTTGGAATTCCAAAGTAGATACCGCTGGTAAGCTCCCTTATTACCATTATGTCAACGCCTTTAACAACTTCTGGTTTCAAAGTTGAAGCGTCTATTAACTCATCATAAAGCTTTGCAGGTCTTAAGTTTGCAAAGGCATTCAGGAGCTTCCTCATTCCAAGGAGAGCCCTTTCAGGTCTTATGGAGAAATCTAAATTGTCCCACTTTGGACCTCCAACAGCCCCAAGGAGAACAGCATCAGAAGAGAGAATTATCTCCTTTGTCTCTTCTGGAAATGGGATTCCATATTCATCAATTGCAGCTCCACCAATAAGACCATACTGGTACTCAAGCTTCACGTCAAATTTCTCAGAAACTGCATCCATTACTTTAACAGCCTGCTTAACTATTTCAGGCCCGATTCCATCACCCGGAAGAACTGCTACCTTAAACGTCTTCAACTTTCTACCTCCAAATTTATTTCAATCCCAGTTTCTGCTTTGCATACTCCATAAGACCACCGGCATCCATAATTCTTCTTATGTCTGGAGGAATTGGATTAGCTTTGTACTCTGTTCCCTTTGTAACATTTTTAATCACTCCTGTTTCTGGATTTATCTCAACAATATCCCCCTCTTCAATTCCTTCTACCGCTTCTGGAGACTCAAATATTGGGAGTCCAATATTAATGGCGTTTCTGTAGAAAATTCTTGCAAAAGACTTTGCAATTACAGCAGAAACCCCAGCAGCTTTTATGGCTATTGGAGCGTGTTCTCTTGAAGAACCGCATCCAAAGTTCTTTCCAGCTACAATTACGTCTCCCTCTTGAACTTTCTCTGGAAATTCTGGATCTGCATCCTCCATAACGTGCTTTGCAAGCTCGGAAGGTTCAGAAGTGTTCAGATACCTTGCAGGAATAATTTCGTCTGTATTAACGTCATCCCCAAACTTAAAAGCTCTTCCTCTAAAAACCTCAGACATCTTATCCTCCTCCTCAAATTATGAGTAATATTCCTGAAGTGACTTTACTTTAAGCTGTCCTTTTCTCATGGATTCTATTGCCATTACAGCAGCCTGAGCTCCTCTTATTGTTGTGTAGTAAGGAATATTATAGTTAACGGCAAGCCTTCTGATGCTGACGGCGTCCTTTGTTGATCTCGTTCCGGATGGAGTGTTTATTATGAGAATGATTTCACCATTTTTGATCAGATCACCAATGTTTGGACGCCTTCCCTCCTGGATTTTGTAAACGAGCTCAACAGGAATTCCTTTCCCTTTAAGGAAGTTATAGGTTCCCTCCGTTGAAATAATCTTGAATCCTAAACTTGTAAGTTTTTTAGCTATACCGAAAACCCTGGCTTTGTCTCTATCCTTAACGCTGATGAAGACCTTTCCTCTTGAAGGATCTACAGGGAGTCGTGAACCAGCTGCCAATTGAGCCTTGTAGAAGGCAATTCCAAGGTTATCGTCTATTCCCATTATCTCTCCAGTTGATTTCATCTCAGGTCCCAGAACTGGATCAACCTCTGGGAATCTGTTGAATGGAAAGACAGCTTCTTTCACAGAGTAGTATTCAGGTTCAACTTCTTCAACTCCTAACTCGTCAAGGGTTTTACCCATTGCAACCTTTGTGGCTATCTTTGCAAGTGGAATTCCCGTTGCCTTGCTGACGAAAGGAACTGTTCTTGAAGCTCTTGGGTTAACTTCAATTATGTAAATCTCGTTATCCTTAACAGCAAACTGGATGTTTATCAATCCTCTGACTTTTAGTTCAAGGGCAATTTCCCTTGTGATTTCCTTTATTTCTTCAACTATCTCTTTTGGAACTGAGAAAGTTGGCAGAACGCAAGCACTATCACCTGAGTGGATACCGGCTTCTTCTATGTGTTCCATTACTCCACCAATAACTACACGTTTGCCGTCGCAAACGGCATCAACGTCAAACTCGACTGCATCTTCAAGGAATTTGTCTATGAGGACAGGTCTATCTTCGGAAACCTCAACAGCTTCTGTCATGTAAGTCCTGAGTTCATCCATGTCATAGACAATCCTCATTGCCCTTCCGCCAAGAACGTAGGAAGGTCTCATCAGGACGGGAAAACCTATCTCTTCTGCAATTTTTTCAGCTTCTTCCAGTGATCTGGCAATTCCTGATGGAGGTTGTTTCAGCCCAAGTTTGTTGAGGAGTTCTCTAAACCTTTCTCTATCTTCTGCTATGTCAATACTCTCAGATGAAGTTCCAAGAATCTTTACTCCTTCTCTTTCAAGCGGAACAGAGAGCTTAAGTGGTGTCTGTCCACCAAACTGAACGATAACCCCTTCTGGCTTCTCTTTTTCTACGATGTTCAGAGCATCCTCGAGGGTAAGTGGTTCGAAGAAAAGCTTATCTGAAGTGTCGTAGTCCGTAGA
>OFBU01000140.1_pt1 | contig 9662 bp, 8 predicted proteins | sample 1520681 | NCBI WGS metagenome assembly OFBU01 (sample SAMEA3696450, study PRJEB22514) | metagenome | biome: water; feature: marine; material: hydrothermal vent | place: Pacific Ocean | collected 2014-08-16 | depth 1514 m
TCTGTTGATGTTGCTGCCATTGAAGTTGATAAAGTTTCTTCCCTTGCCGGTTTTACTGGTTGTTGCTCTTCCTGTACTTGTGATAGCTGTTCTGGTTGTACCTCCATTTCTTCTGGTTCAATCTCCAGGATTTCCAGCTCTTCCTGTTCAGAAGGAGAAACGGTAGCCTCTTCTGGAAGAACAATCTCTAATTTTTCTTCTTCTTCATGCTCTAAAACTCTTTCTCTACGTTCTAATGTCCCTTCTTTAAGCTCTTCAAGAACAGCCAATAGTTCGTTAACAGTAAAGGGTTTTTGAAGAACCCTACCTGCTCCGTATGATTTCAACCTTTCTTCATCTAAACCTTCTTTTTTATAGCCTATAACTAAGACAGGAAGTTTTTCCTTTGCTATATTAGGTAAAACGTCCAGAGCACTACTACCTCGAAGTGTCATATCAAGGATAACTACATTCGGTCTTTCCTGGGAAATCTTTTCAATGACGTCTTTCGATGCATAGGCATGCAGAACTTTGATTCGCCTTTCTTTTAAAACATTTTCAAAAAGAATGTGCCAGTTCTTCTTATCATCGGCGTAGAGGATTTTCATCTCTTGACTCCTTTTAGTTCCTTTCTAATGGTAGAAAGTACAAGTACCAGTTCCTTGGATGTAAGTGCCTGCTTATCATGATCTTTCAGTAGTTCGCTTTTATCTTTTTCCTGAAGAGAGTTAGCAAAAGCTATGAGTTCATCTTTTACAGCCCTTGCATTGATTTCCTTAGCCAGGGCTATAGCTGAATCAAGAGTATCTATCAAATGTGTTAAATCGGCTTTCATTCCTTTCTTTTCTTTCTTACTCTGCATTAAAGACTGAATGTCTGTTCTGATAATGATTAAGTTATCCTTAATTTGAGTTAAAAGTGACTGGTCAATAGAAGGTAAAGAAAGTTTGATACCTTTTAAAGACTGCTTGGCTTTTTCAAAAGCCTGAATACTACCATTTGACAGCTGAAGTCCATTTAATTCTTGCTGCAGACTATCTAACTCTTTATATAGTTCATTTACTTTTCTTTCTATTTCACCAATAGAAGCTTTTGAAAATTCGGTGAATTTGGTCTTAACTTCTTTTGTCAATCCTTCTACCTTTGAGGAAAGAAGGGAAATCTTTTCATCAACTTTTCTATCTTCTACTACCTCCTTTTTATCCTCTCCTTTATGGGATGATTTACCAATCAAAAATCCCACCACAATGCCCACCGCTCCGAAGCTCACAGCAACAACAACTGTCATAACTCCTAAATCCATATCCTCACCCTTTAAGTTTAAGTTTCTAAACTAATTATATCGTAAATACGACTTATAGGTAAACCCATAACATTAAAGAAGTCCCCCTCTATTTTCTCAATGAACAAAGCACCAATTCCCTGAATTCCATAAGCACCAGCTTTATCAAGGGGTTCTCCTGTGGAAACGTACCACTCTATTTCAGAAAGAGACAACCTTTTGAACTTAACTTTGCTTTCTTCACAGGAACTTACTAATTTTCCATCTGGAAAACGAAGGGAAAAGCCTGTTATAACTGTATGCCATCTTCCTGAAAGCCGTTTCAGGAATTCTATGGCTTCCTTTTCGCTTTTCGGTTTTCCAAGGATTTTATCGTCAAGAACAACTATTGTATCAGCAGCAAGTGCGATTTCTTCTTTCTGTTCATCTTTTACACTAAGTACCTTCTTCTCAGCATTTTTCACTACTGTTTCAATTGGTGAAGGAAGTATTTCTTCTTCAACAGAAGTTTTTAAAGCCCTAAAAGGAATACCGGTCATTGTAAGGATTTCTCTTCTTCTGGGAGAAGAGGAAACAAGAAGTATCTTAATATCATTTATTCTCATCATAACTCCCACAAAAAATCCATCCATAATCAAAAATACCCCCATAAGGGGGCATCATTAGTAAAACAAAAACAATTAAACACAGTTTACTGGAACAATGTTTCTATGGATACCAAGTTCTTTTGGTTCTATTCCAAGAGCTAAGCCAACAAACTGAGGAACGTGAAGAACAGGGATCTTAAAGTTTTCTCCAATCTCTTTGAGAGCTCTACCCTGATTCGCATCAAGATTCATATGACACAATGGACATGGAGTTACTATGCAGTCAGCCTCTTCCCTCTTAGCATCTTTAAGGTTTAAACCTGTCAGCTCCATAGATATTTTTGGTGCAGGCCAGAAAGCATGGAAACCACAGCACTCAAGTCTTCTTTCACCACTAACAGGAGTGGCTCCGACCGCCTTTATTAATTTCTCGAGAGATTGAGGATTCTCTGAAGGCTCATAACCGATTATTTCTTTTGGTCTTACAGTATGGCAGCCGTAGTAGGGATAGACTTTCAAACCAGAAAGCGGTTTTGTAACTTTTTCTTTCAACCCCTCTTCTCCAAATTCATCTAAGAGAACCCAGTGAAAGTGTTTGACGTCAACTGTTCCTTTGTATTCAAGCCCAGCCTCACTAAGAATTTCATTAACCTCTTCCCTTAAATCGTCATCGTTATCAAGAAGGTATTTTGCTTTTCTTAGAACGAGAAGACAGGTACTACAGACTGTAACAATATCTCTTCCTGCTTTTTCGGCATAGGCAAGGTTTCTGGCGTTTACAACTATGTCTAAAACTTCTTTTATCTCTTCCAGAACACCAGCTCCACAACAACTGAACTCTGGAAGTTCAACCATATCAAGCCCTAATCTATTAGAAACTGCAATCGTTGACTCGTAGAGCTCCCTGGAAGCTCCTTTTGCAGCACACCCTGGATAGAAAGCGTACTTTCCCATTACTCAACCTCCATAGCTACTTTCATGACTTTGAGGAGTGTCTCATGCTCCTTGATAGGCTTCATAATTGGTGAGTGGGCTTTTCCTTTGAGAATCATCTTTATACCAAGTGGTAAGTTCTCAATTACCCCTTTAATTCCTTTAGTTCTCAGTGGTAGCAGCACTTCATTAAGCATTCCAGATTCAAGAAGAGATTTATAGAAAGCCATCACGTGTCTTGCACCAGGATTGTCTTTGAGACCTACTTCTATAGAAAGACCCCTTAGCTTCATTATTCCATCAACAGGAGCAATGTGTTTTGGACAGGCATCGGCACATTTTTCACACCTAACACAGTTCCACATATCAAAGGAATAGCCAACTTTTGATCTTTCTTTTTTAAGCGAGTCTCTTGGATCTACTGCAAATCTATAGACTCTTGCAAGTCCAAAAGGTCCTCCATAGTTTTCATCATGTTTCACGGCTGTACAGACAGAGAAGCAAGTTGTACAAAGGATACAATCTGTAAAGCTATCGTACTTTTTCAGTTCTTCTGGATAAACTTTGCTCTCCTCATCAAGAGTGTCCGGAACAACCTGTGGATCTGGAATGAGATAGGGTCTCATTTTTTCCATCTTCCCGATTGCTTTGTCCCAGTCAACAATTAAATCCCTTATAACTTCCATGTTATCGATAGGTTCGATTGTAAGAGTATCAGTCTGATAAACATCAAGCTCGTTAAATACCTGTGTTTTACAGGCAAGTTTTGGATAGCCGTTTATTTTTACAGAACAGGAACCACAAATAGCACTCCTACAGAAAGCTCTGAATGCAAGAGTTGGGTCGATGTTGTCCTTTATGTACTGAAGAGCCTCGAGTATTGTCATTCCTCTTGGAACATCTATTGTGTAATCTTTATAGTATGGTTTCTCATCTTTCTTTGGATTAAAACGCCTTATTCTAAAAGTTACCTTTCTACTCTCCATTTCCTTCCTCCATCTGCTTACTTCTCACCATTTACTCTCCACTATTAATACTTCCTCTCTTCAGGCTGGAACTTTGTAATCTTCACAGGTTTCCAGCTTATTCTGAGCTCTCCATCTTCAGTTCTTTCAATTATTGAGTGTTTCAGGAAATTTTCATCGTCTCTCTCAGGATAGTCAATTCGGAAATGTGCACCTCTACTCTCTTTCCTTTCCAATGCTCCAAGAACAATGGTTTCAGCCACTTCAACTAAGTTAAGGAATTCAAGGGTCTGCTGAAGGTTTGTATTAAACGTCATTTCTCTATCGTGAACTTTTATGTGTTTTGCCCTTTCCCTAATCTCCCTCACTTTTTCAAGGGCTTCCTTCATCTTCTTTTCTTCTCTGAAGATTCCAGCACCGTAAGTCATAACTTCGCTAAGCTCGTTTCTAAGGTCTGAGAGTTTTTCCTTTCCATCAGCGTCAAAAAGAGCTCTGATCTTTTCCTCTTCTCTCTTAACTGCCATTTCGTCGAAAGAAACAAAACTGCTTTCAGAAACGTAATTAACCGCATCTTCCCCTGATAATTTCCCAAAAACAACTATGTCAAGGAGAGAATTTCCTCCAAGCCTGTTGGCACCGTGGACAGAGACGCAACTACATTCACCGGCAGCGTAAAGTCCCTTAATTTTTGTTCTTCCATGAATATCCACATCTATTCCGCCCATCGAGTAATGTGCCGTAGGTCTTACAGGAATAGGCTCTTCTATTGGATCAACTCCTTCAAAGTCAATTGCCAACTCCCTGATCTGTGGAAGTCTCTCTAATATTTTCTTCTTTCCAAGATGTCTCAAATCAAGATAAACAAACTCATTCCCTTCATTATCTTTAAAGCCTCTTCCTTCCATTATCTCAGTCTCAATAGCCCTTGAAACCAGATCCCTTGGAGCAAGCTCCATTTTCTCTGGAGCGTATCTCTTCATAAACCTTTCACCTTTATTATTTATCAGGTATCCACCTTCGCCTCTCGCACCTTCAGTAACTAAAATTCCCGTTCTCCTGAGACCTGTAGGGTGAAATTGAACAAACTCCATGTCTTTGAGTGGAACTCCAGCTCTTAAAGCCATCGCTGGACCATCTCCTGTATTTCCAAGGGCATTGGAAGTTCTCTTCCAGTAAATCCTGGCATGTCCTCCTGTTGCAAGTATCACAGCTTTTGCCCTTATTCCGTGAACTTCTCCAGTTCTAAGGTCTATTGCCACAACACCTGCTATTCTCTCTCCATTGTGAACAAGAGAAAGGGCAAACCATTCGTTTAGAAAGGTCACATCATTTCTGACACACTGCTCGTAAAGTGTCTGGAGCATAACGTGTCCGGTCTTGTCTGCCGCATAGCAGGTTCTTGGAAATGAAGCCCCTCCAAATGGTCTCTGGGCAATTTTGCCACTCTGGAGCCTCGAGAAAGGAAGTCCCATATGCTCCATTTCTCTAATTATCTTTGGAGCCGTCTGGCACATGAGCTCCACAGCATCCTGATCTGCCAGAAAGTCACTTCCCTTTACTGTGTCATAAGCATGCTTTTCAGGACTGTCAGGAGCAACATTTCCAAGTGCAGCATTTACCCCACCCTGAGCAGCACCTGTGTGGGATCTTGTAGGAAAGACTTTTGAAATTACTGCAACTTTTATCTCTTTTCTTTTACTTGTCTCAAGAGCAGCGTAAAGACCTGCACCTCCTGCCCCGACAATAAGTATGTCGTACTGAAGCATTTTTCCTCCTGCATATTTAATATTTGTTTACAAAATTTAACATTTATGAAAAGAATTTAACATCCACTAAAAAGCAAAGGCATAACCATTGAAATTCAAGAATTTCTGACAAAATTTAGAAGCATTCCGGATAGAAAATCCAGTATTGTTACTCAGAACTGTTAAAATTTTGTAAAAATTTTGTAAAATCCCGATCAGTTTCTTAAATTTATAACATTAAGTGAGTCTAATCGTTTTAGGAGGTTTTCATGCTCGAATACGACATACTGATAGTTGGTGGTGGCGGCGCCGGACTTTATGCTGCACTCTGGGCTGCCGAAAACACAATTCTCAAAGTGGCAGTAATGACAAAGGTCTATCCAACCCGTTCCCACACAGGAGCAGCAGAAGGAGGAATAAACGCAGTCCTCACCCACTCTGTAGGTGACAGTCCTGAAGCTCATGCTTACGATACCGTAAAGGGTAGTGACTTCTTAGCCGACCAGGATGCTGTTGACATTATGTGTAAGATGGGTGCAGCTGTCATCTACGACATCGCCCACAGAGGTGTTCCGTTTTCAAGAAGACCCGATGGAAGAATAGCCCAAAGACCTTTTGGCGGAGCATCATTTCCAAGAACTTGCTACGCTGCTGATAAAACTGGATTCTACATCCTCCAGAGTCTTTATGAACAGTGTCTAAAAAACAACGTTACGTTTTTAAACGAATGGTTTCTTCTGTCAATAATCCACAATGGAGAAAGAGTAGAAGGGGTTACCGCCTGGGACATCAGAAACGGAGGAGTTCACCTTATAAAGACAAAAGCTGTAATTCTTGCAACTGGTGGACACGGAAGGGTTTACTGGAACAGGACTTCCAACGCTCTTGGAAATACCGGAGATGGAACCGCAGCTGTTCTCAGAGCTGGACTCCCTCTGAAGGACATGGAGTTTATACAGTTTCACCCGACAGGACTTGCAAAAACTGGAATTCTCGTTACTGAAGGTGCAAGAGGCGAGGGTGGATATCTCAGAAATAAAGACGGCGAAAGGTTTATGAAAAGATATGCATCGGAAAAGATGGAACTTGCCCCAAGGGATATTGTCGCAAGGGCTATCCAGACTGAGATAGATGAAGGCAGAGGCTGTGGTCCAAATGGGGATTACATCTGCCTTGATCTTACACATCTTGGGGAGGAAAAGATAAACGAGAGGCTTCCTCAGACAAGAGAACACGCAATATTGTACGAGGGTGTTGATCCGGTAAAAGAGCCTATTCCAGTTGCTCCTACAGCTCACTACTCAATGGGCGGAATTGACACAAACAAGTTTGGTGAAACTCCTATAAAGGGACTCTACGCTGCTGGCGAGTGTGCCTGTGTCTCAGTTCACGGTGCAAACAGGCTTGGTGGAAACTCTCTCTTAGATATCCTTGTCTTTGGAAGACTTACGGCTTTAAGGGCAGTTGAATATGCAGATGAAGCTTCTGAGACAAATCCATCTCTTGCAAAGCAGAAAGACGATGAAAGAAGAATCCTTGAATTGATGGAATCGGACGGAAGAGAGAACATGGCAGAGCTGAGGCGTGAACTCGGAAACGTCATGATGATGCACTTCGGAGTTTTCCGTGAAGAGTCTTCAATGAAAGAAGGTCTGGAGAAGCTTAAAGAAATTAAAGAACGGGTTAAACACGTTAAAGTTCATGACACAAGCAGGAAGTTTAATACAGAGCTTATTTCTGTGCTTGAATTTCTGAATCTTGTTGATCTCTCAATTCCAATTGCAATTCCTGCGATGGAGAGAAAGGAGAGTAGGGGAGCTCACGCAAGGAAAGACTATCCAGAAAGGGATGATAAGAACTTCCTCAAACACTCTGTAATAACCTTAAAGGAAGATGGAGACTACGAGCTTTCCTGGAAACCCGTCGTTATCAAGAAGTTCCTTCCAGAGGAGAGGAAGTATTAATTTGAGGGCTGGATGGTTAGAGGATCTGCAATATTGGTTTGGAGGTAAAGATGGAAACCGTTGTTCTTAAAGTTTTTAGATTTAATCCTGAAAAGGACAGAGTTCCCTACTATCAGGATTATGAAGTTCCAGTGGAAGGAACGCTCCTTAATGCACTTCTTTACATAAAGGATAATATAGATCCGACTCTCGCATTCAGAGCATTCTGCAGAAGTGAGGTCTGCGGCTCCTGTTCAGTGAAAGTAAACGGAAAAACAAAACTTGCCTGTAAAACTCTAATGAAAGATCTGGTTAAAACGTGGCAAAGAAAGCCTCTAAGAATAGATCCCATTAACCACATGCAGGTCATAAGGGATCTGGTCGTTGACATAGACAAGCCAATAGAAAAGATGAAAACTCTTATCCCCTGGCTTGTCCCAGACCCGAGAGTTGTTCCTTCCGATCCAAGGCACGAAAGCATCATTTATCCTGAGGAAATGGAAGCTTACAAAAACCAGATTCACTGCATGCTCTGTTTTTCCTGCTACTCAGCCTGTGAAGCCGTAAAGGACAACGAAAGGTATAGGGGTCCATTTGCTTTCTCGAGAGCTTACAGGTTTCAGGTAGATAGAAGAGACATTGAGACTGCAAAGGAAAAAAGAATCAGATACTCAATTTCTGGAGGCTTGTGGAGTTGCGTTCAGTGTCAGAAATGCCTCTACGTCTGTCCAAAAGGTGTAAAACCTGCTGAAGACATTCAGAATCTGAGGGGTCAGTCTGTTAAGAAAGGGTTTACAGACAAACCAGGTGCCAGGAAGCTCAAGCACTACGTTGATTGGATTTACGCAACTGGACAGATCAACAGGCTCTATCTACCTGAAGAGGTATATGGAAACAAGGAAGCAAGAGAAAAACTTACAAAAGCCTACGAATCTATGGGAGTCGAGGTCTGGGAAGTTCCAAAACCTACAAAAGGTCTCTTGAAGTTCAGGGATATTTATCTTGAGATCCTTTCGAAAGAAGACAAAGCGCTTGAACTTGACTTCTCCCACGTTAGAAGAATTGATAAGAAAGTCAGCGACATCTTCAAAGCGGACATTTGTACAATTGTTGATAAGGCTCATCAAGAAGGAAAAAGCAGTAGAGGACTTATCAGTAAACTGAAAGAGCTTTTAGGGGGCAGGGATGACTAAGGTTGGCTTTTATCAGGGATGCTGTTTTCAGGGACAGGATGCCCATATGTTTGAGACGATGAAGGAAGTTTTCAAGATGATTGATATTGAACTTGAACTTCTTGAGGAAACTACCTGTTGCGGTGGAAATACCATAGATGAAGAGAACAGAAAACTTTCCTATGCAATAAACGCACGAAACATTGCTCTTGCCGAAGCAAGAGGCGTGGATATGCTCATCTCCTGTAACACCTGCTACATGGTAATCGCAAAAGCAAAGAGGGCACTTGATACGAATAAGAAGTTAAGAGAAGAAATAAACGATCTATTGAAGGAAGAAGGACTCGAATATAAGGGAACTTCTAAAATCTGGCACCTTCTTGACTTTTTTAGAGACGTTGTGGGTTACGGTAGGATAAGAAAGGCTGTTAAAAGACCTCTAAAGGGGTGGAAAATTGCTGCTTACTACGGCTGCCATGTTCTCTACCCGAAGGAAATTGCAATAGACAACAGCGATAACCCAACATCTCTTCAGGAGATTCTGAAAGCTCTCGGCGCGGAAGTTATAGATGACTATGAAGAAAAAGACGCCTGCTGTGGATACCACTCCTTCTTCACAGATAAAAGCATGACTCTACGAAAATTGAACAGAATTCTCCGAAATATAAAGGATACAGGAGTCGATATTATTGCAACTCCATGCCCGCTCTGTTTTAAATCCTTCGATATCTACAGCTCCAGATGGAGAATCCACCAATGGTTCCATCGTCCTACCTGACTGAGCTCATGGCTTATGCATTTGGGCTTGATAAGGAAGAATCCGGACTCGGACACCACCTTATAAAAGTGGAAAAGGAATAATTTTAAGTCCCCGTTGGGGACTTCTCCTTTCAAGATTGAGATTTTGAGTATTTGAAAGGTATAATTAGAAGAAATTTTTTGTTGACATTCTTGTGGAGAAGAAGGATGTTGCGCATAAAAGACATATTAACTGTACGGGAAGAGGTTGTAAAGGGGGCTTTTCAAGGAGTTATTCAGACTCATAAAATCGACGCA
>OFBU01000142.1_pt1 | contig 9640 bp, 8 predicted proteins | sample 1520681 | NCBI WGS metagenome assembly OFBU01 (sample SAMEA3696450, study PRJEB22514) | metagenome | biome: water; feature: marine; material: hydrothermal vent | place: Pacific Ocean | collected 2014-08-16 | depth 1514 m
CAGATAATCAGACCAACTGGACTCCTTGACCCGGAGATTGAAGTAAGAAAAACAGAGGGTCAGATAGATCATCTTCTTTCCGAAATCAGAGAAAGAGTAAATAGGAACGAACGGGTTTTAATCACAACCCTTACAAAGAGAAGTGCCGAAGAGCTTACGGAGTATTTCCTTGAAAAAGGAATAAAAGCTAAGTACATGCATTCAGAGATAGACTCTGTTGAGAGGGTTGAGATTATAAGAGGTTTGAGGAGCGGTGAGTTCGATGTTTTAGTTGGAGTTAACCTCTTAAGGGAAGGGCTTGACCTGCCAGAAGTATCACTTGTTGCAATTCTTGATGCAGATAAAGAAGGTTTTTTGCGGTCAACAACTTCTCTGATTCAAACAATTGGTAGAGCGGCAAGAAATGTAAATGGAAAGGTAATTCTCTACGCTGACAGAATAACTCCATCGATGAAGAAAGCGATTGAAGAGACAGAGAGGAGAAGGAGAATTCAGAAGGAGTACAACGAAAAGTACGGTATAATACCTCGGACTGTTAAGAGAAGTCTTGAGGCAAGTATCCTTGAAGATGCGGGTGTAACACCGTTCTATAGGATAAAGGCTAAAGAAAAAGAGAGAGTTCCGAGAACAGAAGAGGAGCTCTTCGAGGAGATTGCCCGCCTTGAAAAGGAGATGAGAGAAGCAGCTAAGAACTGGGAGTTCGAAAGAGCAGCAGAATTAAGAGATAGGATAAAAGAGCTCAGGAAATTGTTAATTCCTGCATAGGGAGGGTTTTATGGCTGAGGGGAAACTTGACCATCTGCTGAAAAAGGAAAGCGTTATCCATCCGCCAAAAGAGTTTGTGGAAAAGGCAAACGTAAAGGACTACGAATCTGAGTACAGCAGGTTCAGGGAAGACCCAGAAAAATTCTGGGCAAGTGTTGCTGAAGAACTCTTCTGGTACGAGAAGTGGGAGAAAGTTCTTGAGTGGAACTACCCTTATGCGAAGTGGTTTGTTGGTGGAAAGACAAACATAACTGTTAACGCTCTTGACAGACACGTCAAGAATGGAAAGAGGAACAAAGTTGCGTTCTTCTGGGAAGATGAGCTTGGAAACGAAAAGGTTGTTACTTACGGTGAACTTTACAGACTGGTAAACAAACTGGCGAATGCTCTGAAGGCTGCCGGAATCAAAAAGGGAGACAGGGTTGTAATTTACATGCCTCTTGTTGTTGAGCAGGTCGCTGCAATGCTTGCCTGTGCAAGAATCGGAGCTATCCACTCAGTTGTCTATGCAGGATTCAGCGTTCCAGCTCTCAGACACAGGATAGAGGATGCAGAAGCAAAGCTTGTAATTACAGCAGACGTAACGATTAGAAGAGGAAGAGCAATTCCTCTCAAGAGAATTGTTGACGAAGCAATTATGGATCTTCCATTCGTTGAACAGGTTGTTGTTCTGAGAAGGCTTGAGCCAAAGGTTGACCTTATCGGCGAAAAGGAAGTTGATTTCTATGAGTTCATCGATGGGCACATGGACTACTGTGAGCCAGAAGTGATGGATGCAGAAGATCCTCTCTTCATCCTCTACACGTCCGGTTCTACAGGTAAACCAAAGGGTGTTCTCCACACAACCGGCGGCTACATGGTTGGAACTTACTACTCAATGAAGACTGTTTTTGATCTGAAAGAAGATGATGTCTATTGGTGTACTGCTGATCCAGGATGGATTACAGGACACAGCTATATTGTTTATGGACCTCTTGTTGCTGGAGCCACACAGGTTATTGCGGAAGGAGCTCCAAACTATCCTGATTTTGGAAGATGGTGGGGAATTGTTGAAAAGTACGGTGTAAACATCTTCTACACGGCACCAACTGCCATCAGAATGTTTATGAGAGCTGGAGAAAAGTGGCCTAACAAGTATGACCTTTCATCTCTCAGGCTTCTTGGTTCTGTTGGTGAGCCTATTAACCCGGAAGCATGGCTCTGGTATTACAGGGTTATTGGTAAGGAAAGGTGTCCAATTGTTGATACATGGTGGCAAACAGAGACCGGTGCTGTGATGATTACAACAATAGATGGACTTTCAATGAAACCCGGAAGAGCAGGGAAACCGGTGCCCGGCGTGATTGCAGAAGTTGTTGATAGAGAAGGTAACCCCGTTGAGGACGATAAGGGTGGTTTCCTTGTAATCAAATACCCATGGCCTTCAATGATGAGAACAATCTACAAGAATCCTGAAAGATACGAACAGCACTGGAACACAATTCCAAATTGCTACACTGCCGGTGACGTTGCAGTGAGAGATAAGGATGGCTACATCATGATTTTAGGTAGGGCGGATGACGTTATCAACGTTTCCGGACACAGAATTGGAACAATGGAGGTTGAATCTGCTCTTGTATCCCATCCGGCAGTTGCAGAGGCAGCCGTTATCGGTAAGCCTGATCCGGTCAAGGGTGAAACGATTAAAGCTTTTGTGATTCTCAAAGAAGGTTACAGTGCTTCTGAAAAGCTTGTTGATGACCTCAAGTACCATGTAAGGATGGAGCTTGGAGCTCTTGCAGTTCCATCAGAAATTGAGTTTGTGGATAAGCTTCCAAAGACAAGAAGCGGTAAGATCATGAGAAGGGTTCTTAAAGCCAGAGAATTAGGAATGGATCCAGGAGACCTTTCAACTCTTGAAGATTAACTGTAGTGGGGGCTTTCTGCCCCCTTTACTTTCAACTGACCTTCTTTTCCTTCCCGGGTAAATATCAGAAATAGTCAGGATTACGTTCATACTTTCTATTCTGGATTTTTAAAAGATCAAAGTTTGCGAAGAAAAACTGCTTATATTTTCTTGATGAAAAAACCAATTTGCGGAGAAGGTAGTGAAACCTGAAGTCCTTTCACCGGCAGGAAATCTTGAAAAACTGAAGTTTGCGATAGATTTCGGAGCTGATGCAGTTTACCTTGGAGGTAAACTTTTTAACCTCAGGGCGAAGGCGAACAACTTCACCCTTGAAGAAATGGCAGAAGGAATCGATTATGCCCACAAAAGAGGTAGAAAAGTTTATGTAACGTTGAACGCTTTTGCGAGAAATTCCGATTTTGAGGGAATAGAGACGTTTGTAAAAGAAGTTAAGGAACTTCGTCCAGATGCATTCATCGTTTCAGATTTAGGTGTTCTTTCCACGGTTAAGAATATAGCCCCTGAAGTTGATGTTCACATAAGCACCCAGGCGAACGCCACAAACTATAGAGCTGTAAAAGTTTATAGAGACCTTGGGGCAAGCAGAGTTGTCCTTGCGAGGGAACTCTCAATAGATGAGATAAAGGAAATTAAAGAGAGAGTTCCAGATATGGAAGTAGAGGTGTTTGTCCACGGAGCAATGTGTATGGCTTACTCTGGAAGATGTCTACTTTCCAATTACCTTTCTTACAGGGAAAGTAACAAGGGTGCGTGTTCTCAGAGCTGTCGATGGAAGTATTATTTAGTTGAAGAGACCCGTCCGGGAGAGTTTATGCCAATAGAGGAGGATGAAAAAGGAACATACATATTCAACTCAAAGGATCTCTGTGCTCTTCCACTTCTTGAAGAGCTGATAGATGCCGGTGTTGATTCTTTGAAAATTGAGGGAAGAGTAAAAAGTGCCTACTACGTTGCTGTTACAACGAGTGTTTACAGGAGAGCTGTTGATCTGATTTTAAATGACAGGGAAACATTCAGAAAAGAGCTTCCGTTTCTCCTTGAAGAGCTTAAAAAGGTTAGTCACAGACCCTACACCATAGGATTTCTTTCAGGAAACGGAGAGAATCTCCAGCACTACGAGACAAGTTCCTACATAAGGAACTACAAGTTTCTTGCAGTCTTCAAGGATGGAAAGTGGAATGTAAGAAATGCATTAAAGGTTGGTGATGAAGTAGAGATTTTTACTCCAGATGCGAAGACGAAGAAAACCCTTATAAAAGGCATTCAGATTTTCAGGAAAAATACACTTGAAGTGGTAGAAGTTGCTCATCCGAATCAGATAGCTATTTTAGAACTGAAGGATGAGCTGGAAATTCCAGAAAATGCAATATTGAGAAGGAAAGAATCACTTTAGTAATTCTCCCATCTTGAAGATTGGTAGATACATAGCGATGATGATAAATCCGATAATTCCTCCTATGAATACCATCATCATTGGTTCTATCAAAGATGTCAAAGCATCAACAGTTCTATCTACTTCCTCTTCGTAGAAATCGGCAACTTTGGTTAGCATCTCGTCCAAGGTTCCGGCCTCTTCTCCAATTGCTACCATATTAATGAGCATTGGTGGGAAAACTTTGTATCTTGAAAGTGCAACTGAGATACTGATTCCTTTTTCAACCTGTTCTCTAACTCCATCTATGGCTTTTCTCAAAACTTCATTGTTTGCTGTTTCTCCTGCTATTGAAAGTGCATCGAGGATGTTAAGACCGCTTGTAATCGTTGAAGACAGTGTTCGGGAGAAACTCGCAATGTTAGATTTTAAAATTAGTTCTCCAAAGATTGGAAGGTGAAGAAGGAATGAATCCATCACATATCTTACTTGCTTGATTTTTCGTAATTGAACCAGCATCACAACGGTTACAACAAATCCCAGAACAATCCAGTCAATATAGTTTCTCAAAAAGTTACTTGTGTTGATTATGGATTGTGTAAGAGCTGGAAGTTCACCTCCTAAGTCCTCATAGAGAGTTTTGAACGTGGGAACTACAAAAACGAGAATACCTCCTATTATTATTGTAGTTATCACCAGAACAAAAACGGGATAGAATAGGGCACTTTTAATTTTTCCTCTAAGTTTTTCAATTTTTTCAAGGTAGTCCGATAGTCTTTTAAGAGTTTCTTCCAGTGTACCCGACTCTTCTGCTGCTTTTATCATACTAATATAAAAATTTCCGAAGGTATTTCTATATTTTGAAAGGGCAGTTGAAAACCTTCCACCTTCTTCAATATGGGAAGCAAGATCTTCAGTGATTTGCTTGAATCTTTTGTTTGTAATCTGATCTTTTATGACTTTAAGTGCAGTAACAATCGGGATGCCTGCATGTACCATAGCGTACAATTGTCTGGTAAATACAAGAATGTCTTTTAGAGTTACTCTATTGAGGAAGGAAAAGTCCAATTCAGTTTTGAAAAATGGCTTGTCTTCTTTAAGCTTTTCTATGCGAACTATTCCTCTGGAGAAAAGAAGCTCCCTTGCCAGTTCTTCATTGTCTGCTTCTATCTTTCCTTTTCTCCTTCTGTCAAGAACGTCTCTGCCAACGTATGTGTATATTGCCATCGCTATCTTTTAGAATAGGCTTTGATAAGTGATTCAAGTTCCCTTACATCTGGAGAAACCTTTTTAGCTTCTTCAAGAGTTATAAGACCTTCAATGTATAACTTTGCGAGTGATTGATTCATAGTTATCATTCCTGTGGCAGCCTGTCCCGTTTGCATTAACGAGTATATTTGATGAAGTTTGTTTTCCCTTATGAGATTTCTTATAGCGGGAGTGGGAATAAAAACTTCAACAGCGGCGACCCGTCCCTTTCCATCCTTTCTCTTGAGAAGCTTTTGAGCAATAGCACCGACCAGAACGAAGGATAACTGGATTCTGGCTTGAACTTGTTTTTCTGGGGGAAAGATATCTATTATACGGTTAATTGTTTCTATGGTTGAGTTTGTATGCAGGGTAGAAAATACAAGGTGTCCGGTTTCAGCTGCGGTGAGAGCAGCTTCAATTGTTTCAGGATCTCTCATCTCACCGACCAGAATAACGTCTGGATCCTCACGAAGAGCAGATCTTAAGGCATTTGCAAAGGATTTTGTATCTACTCCTAATTCTCTTTGAGTTACAAGAGACTTCTTGTGCTCATAGATAAATTCTATGGGATCTTCTATTGTTATAATGTGGTATGGATAGGTTTCATTAATGATATTTATCAAAGAAGCAAGGGTTGTTGATTTACCTGAACCTGTAGGACCTGTAACAAGTACAAGTCCTTTATCTTTGTGAGCAAAATTCTTTACTACTGGAGGTAATCCAAGTTCTGAAAATTTTGGAACTTCGTAGGGAATCAAGCGGAAAGCAGCAGCTAAGGTTGTCCTCTGATAATAGGCGTTACCTCTGAATCTTGCAAGTCCCTTTATTCCAAAAGAGAAATCCAGCTCCAGATCTTCTTCTAACCTTTTCTTCTGAAAATCGGTTAGGACACTGTATATGAGTTGTTTGGTGTCTGCTGGAGAAAGAACGCCATAACCTTCGGCGGGAATTAGTTTTCCATTAACTCTCAATCTTGGAGGACTTCCGGGTGCAATATGAAGGTCTGACGCTTTACGTTCAACAACTTCCTTTAAAAGATCAATAATATTTACTGTCATGCTTCCTTTTCATGGTCTGGTATTCTGTGCAAAAATGCTTTATCGCCATTCTAAGCCTGCTTTAGCAGGTGAAGATTAAAAATTATAACAAGAACAGTTTTAGAAAGAGAAAACCTATAACAATTCTGTAAATTCCAAATGGAATAAATGTGTGTGTCTTTATAAAGTTTAAAAGCCATTTAACTGAGATGTAGGCAGATATAAGAGCTGTAACAAAGCCAATAACTAAGACAATACCACCTTCTGGGGTAAATTCTTTAAAGTTCTTAACCATTTCAAAACCTGTTGCAGCAAACATTGTTGGAATGGCTAAGAGGAAGGAGAATTCTGTTGCAGCTACCCTTTTCATTCCGAGGAGAAGACCGCCTATGATGGTGGCTCCTGAACGGGATGTTCCCGGAACCATTGCAAGGGACTGGAAAATTCCAATCATTGCAGCCTTTAGATAACTTATCTTTTCGGGTTCAGATACGTGGTGTTCTTTCTCTTTATATAGGAGTTCGATTGCAATGAAAACCATTCCCCAGAAAATGAGAGCAACGCTAACGACAAAGGGATTAAACAGCTTTTCAACGTAGTGATGTAACGCAAGTCCTATTATCCCCGTGGGAATAAAGGCTACGATTAACTTTTTCCACAGTTCGAGGTTATGTGTGAGCTTTTCTCTATAGATGGAAACCACTGCTAAGATAGCTCCAAGCTGAATAGCAATTTCAAAAGTTTTTTCAAAGGAGTTCTGTTTCAATCCTAAAAGGTAAGAGACTAAAATCATGTGTCCCGTTGAAGAGATGGGAAGGAATTCGGTAACTCCTTCAACTATCCCCAGTATGATGGAATCTAATATGTTCATTCCGCTCTCCTCAGATGGTCAAATCCAATTTTCTGAACTTCTTTTCCATCGACGAAAACACCGCTTCCTTCAGAGACAACTCCTATAACCTTAAATCCAGTCTTTTCTACACTATCAAGCAGATTTTCAGGGAAGGTAATTATGAGTTCGTAATCCTCTCCACCAAATAGAGCATACTTAAGAGCCTTTTCCCGGCTACCTGCGTAGGAGATAAGCTTTTCGGAAATAGGGATTCTATCACTGAAAATCTCTATTTTCACCCTTGAGCTCTCAGAAATCGTATAGAGGTTAAAGATAAGACCATCGCTAACATCAGTTCCGCATTGAATCCCGAGGTTTAAAGCCTCTCTTCCCTCTTCTACTCTTGCAGACGGATTGAGAAACCTTTCAATCAGATAATTGTCAATCGGCTTGTTTTCCAGAAGAATCTCAAGTCCAGCCCTGCTATCTCCAAAAGTTCCTGTTACTGCAACCAGATCCTTAGGTTTTGCTGAAGATCTTAACATGTAGCCTTTGCTCTTTCCTGTGATTGTTGAATCAAAAAACTCTGTTCCTGAAGCTACCGTATCTCCCCCAATAATTGATACGTTGTAATACTTACAGGAATCCGAAAGACCATCGTAAAGCGATTCTAATAATCTCTCCTCCGATTGACTGGATACTCCTAAGTTAACTATTGCAAATTCGGGAGCTCCTCCCATAGATGCGATGTCACTCACAGAGATTGATAAAAGCTTCCTTCCTAAGTAATAGTAAAGTTCCGGGAATTTGTTTATCCACTCTCTTTTGTAATGGGAGTTCTCAACAAGAGCATCCGAAGTAATAATCTGATAAGAGTCATTTAACTTTACAACAGCAGCGTCATCACCGATTCCTACTACAACTTTTTCAGAAGGGCAGGAAAGTTTTTTTGTCAACTTGCTTATAAGTTCAAATTCACCTAATTTCATCAGCCTTTACAACCTTCAGGTAGCAGATATTGTTAAACTCTTTCACAACTCCTTTAAACAGAAACTCTTTTCCCCTGTCTATCAGTGGATTGAGCCCTCCCGTTCCTCTCAGGTATATGCAACCTGTGGAATCAACTATACAGGAGTCTGACCTTGTGATTCCAGGATTGTTACACTCCGCTGAACAATTCCATCCCATGTATTTTGCTCTTATAACAACCTCTTTACCGGTGAGCCTATTGCAGTTCTTCTTTATATTACCGATCGTTTCGAGCCTGAAACGGGCTTCTCCGTTCAATGTAACAGATGAGCAGGAAGAGAAGAAGAGAACAATTAGAGTAAGATTCAGCAACTTCCTTAAAAGTTTCATCTTCACTCCGTTAGAGTATAGTATTCTTTCAGGAACTCGTCCCATTCCGTATCTGTAAACGGATTGTAGTAGCTATTAACAAAATCTCCGTTAAAATTACAGGTTTGAGGGAAAGTCACATAGTAACATTCATCTATATTGCTTTCGCTAATTGGGAAGTAGATAGAAATTCCGTTCAAGTTCCCTTTCCTGAATTTGTAGAGACTGTCTATTTTAAGTTTTATGTTTACTGCACTGTCGTAGGAAAAATTGCTCAAAAAAGAGTAAAGGTCAACATAGCTTCCACCTTCCCAGTCCGGAACTTCCTCAGAGTTTTCTCTTGCACTCTTGAAGCTTTCGTAGTTGGTAGTATTTAGATAGCTGACGAATTGATTGAGATTGTTAACTATGTAATCAATATCGCTACTTTTAAAAAGGGTTAGAGTCAGGTCGGAATTATAAGATTCATACTCTTCTCTGAAGGAATCAACAATCATCTTTCCAAATTCTTCAGGAGAAGCTGAAGGATTTGAGGAGAGCTTTCCAAAAACTCTTTCGTAATTCCAGCCGTTTGCCGGTTCTTCTGCTTCCGAAGCAACAAAAAAGTCGGCGTAGTCCTTTATATCGTAGAGTGGTTCAATCATTCCCATCAAACATTCATCAAAACCGATGAGATCAATCTTATAAGTAATGTTGTCAAGATCGTTCAAATACTTTAAAGCATTCTTTACTTCAAACATAAAAAGTGTATCACCATCCGTTTCATCAATTGCTGAAAACCTTGTTTGATAGTTTACAGACCTCCAGCCGTCTCCGTGATCCCAGAAGATTAGAGCTCTCTTTGGAGACGGATATTTATCCATATACTCTCTAACAAAGTTAACCAGCGTTTCTGGATCTCCATATTGAGTTCGTTAGTATCAGCTACTTTTTTCAGCTTTCCGGTGTCGTCTGTTTCATATATTTCTCCTCCCGTATCTCCATAGTAGTCAACAAGAGCAACAACCTTTATCTGAGGTGGAAAGAAGACATTTTCCATCTCGGAAAGGTCAAAGGAGACATAAGAATCATCCCGCACGCTACCAAGGGAGTTATCACCATCCATATAGATAAGAACGAGCCACTGACGGTAGTTT
>OFBU01000143.1_pt1 | contig 9615 bp, 13 predicted proteins | sample 1520681 | NCBI WGS metagenome assembly OFBU01 (sample SAMEA3696450, study PRJEB22514) | metagenome | biome: water; feature: marine; material: hydrothermal vent | place: Pacific Ocean | collected 2014-08-16 | depth 1514 m
AGAGCACAAGCTTTTTCAGGGTTAAAGCTTATAACGGACTTGCCGAGAAGGTGAAAGAGAAATTTAGGAAGGGAGATTTTGTTCTCATTGAGGGGAGACTTCAAGAGGAAAGTTGGGAAAACGAAGAAGGGCAAAAGAGAAGTCTAATAAAGATTATTGCTGAAAATGCTTATCTTGTTTTTCCTTACCAGAAGGAAGAAGGTCAGAAAGAAGAAGGAGGAAGGAAGGAATGAGAAAGGCGATTTTATTAGCAGCTGCTTTTCTCTTTTCCTGTGGAAGTTCTGGTTACATTGCTTCTGAATATTCATCGAGAAGTGTTTTGGCTGGTAAACCTACCGTAAAGCCTGTTCAGGCTCCCGTGACAAAGCAGGCTACTACTCAGCTTGGAACCTCTATAGGAGTAAATATTGTTGGGGGTTTTCTTCTGAGCAAATGGGCAGAATCTAAGGAAAGGGAGCTTCTTAGAAAGTACTATGCTGTGTGTATGATTGAACATAACCTCAAGAAGGAGTCAGAAGATTACTGTGCAAATGTTTGGGCTAATGATAAGATGATGGAGGTTTTGCAATTTAAACATAAGCTTAATTACGGTAAGTGTAAGAAAAAGTGGTTTGGAATGTTTAGTGCTTTCAGAAAGTGTTACAGGGAAGCTGTGGATAGCGTTAAAAATCTCCATACCAATTGGAAGGAGGAGCTTAGAAATATTCTTTTCTATGATAAGCTCATTGATTGTCTTCCTGACCCTGCAGGTGTCAAAACTAATAAAGAGTTCATAGATACTTACAACTCTTGTAATGCGAAAGCTGAGAATTATGCTAACGAAGAACTTAAAAAGATACTTAAGGAAATAGGGGAAGAAGATGGATAGGTTTTCTATGTTACTGGTACTGATTTTTCTTATGTTTGGAATTTTGGTTTGGGGTCAATATGAGGTATGGAAGAGCTTTTATCAAACTGTTAATCAGAAGTATGTGAAAAAAGATGAAATATGTTACGCAGACATTTACGGAATAGCTGAAAGAAGAATTTTGGAGCTGGGGCTATCTGGAGAGGATAAGGCAACTATCCAGGAGAAAATGAACAAGATGCTTGATATTCTAAGAGACGTGGATCCGGAAAAGCTTGGATGTAAATATCTTTTTATGAAGGGAGCTCTGATGAAGGGTGGTAGAGATGTTACAGCTGCTCTTGAACGTTATCTCTTCGGTAATTCTGGTAAGTAGTTCATACGCTCTGGAAAATCTCGGAACATTCGGAAAAACCTATCCGATATTGGAAGAGGACATACTTGAAAAGATAAAAAGGGAAGCTATTATCCCACGTTTTTCTTCTGATTATTTCGAAGGAATACTTAGGAGAAGTTTATATGTTGATTATCATGTTCCCAATGCTTTAAGAGATAGGATAAGAGAAAAAAAAGTTGTTTATACAGTTCCGATTGACATAGTTATTGACGGTAAAGTGATAGCAAGGAAGGGAGAAAGGATAGATGTTCTCAAAAGGGTAAAGATTCCAGTTACCTATATTGTAGTTAAGGATTATCAGTTACCAGCTTTTGTTGATTATGCCGAAAAAGATAATGTTACCTATCTTGTGGTCCAGGGAAACATCTATGAGCTTGAAAAGAAGTATCCAGGGCTGCGAATTTACGCTGCTGTTCCAAAGGTTCTTAAAGTGCTCGGTATAGAAAGAGTTCCTTCCATTGTTTATCAGAGCGGGGATAGGCTAATAATCATTGAAAAGGCTTGGCTTGGGGAGTCTGCGAAATGAAAAGGTTGTTGGGACTGCTCCTTGTAACTGTGTTTTTTGCTGTTGCTAAAGCAGGAACTCCGCCATGTATTAATCCTATTTCGACTATAGACTGGAGTTTTTTTGTTGATGCTCTTGAATTTGAGGGAGTATGTACGTGCTCAACTCCTGGGCAAATAAAGATAGGTCTAAAGTGGAGAGTAGCTGAACCTATAGCTTTTGTTGAAACTCCAAGAAAAGCCTGGGAATTTCCCTGTTTTGGGATAAAGAAAAGCGTTACGGAAGTTTCAAAAAAAGATGGTTACACTAACGGCGTTCAAGGAGCTAAAACTAATGTTCACTACATTAAATATCCTGTTTTTGCCGTTTTAAACCTTGTAATGGATAACTTATGTGTTTTGAAGAAAGGAGAGAAGGATGATTCGGGACAGATAGTCAACGGATTAGATATTCTTCCTACAGGATTTTCGGAAGTTAATCCGCTTATATGGGATGATTATCTATCTGTCTTGGTTCAGCCTGAGAAACTTTTATTGGCTAATCCAGTTGCTCAGGTAGCCTGCCTTGCTGATTGTGTAGCGTCGTCCTCTGCAAGTGATGATGACCTGGATTCTGCAGAATCAATGAGAAATTCTCTATTCTGGTGTGCAGGTTGCTGGGGAGCTATTTATCCAGATACAACTTCTATTTATGGGCAAGACGATATAGTTGAAAGTGCATTAGAGGTTGTAAGGATTCTTGATGTTCTTCATTCATCTTTTCAGTTAATGGATTTTAAGGAAGTTTCTGGACTTGATTGGGCAGCAAATTTCTCTGAATCTTCTGTTCCAAGCGATGTAGCCTGTACTCCAAAAGTGTTCCCACGAATAATTAAGTCTCAATATTGGTTGAATCTTGCGTATCCTGTAAGTTGGGATGCAATTCCCATAGGGGATTTCCCTCCAAAGTGGAGCTGGTTTAAGAAAAGTCCGGGAAATGAGGATTTTGTTTGGACTGTATGGAGGATTAGGGATTGCTGTTTAGGTTTTCAATTTCCGTAATAATTCTTTTAATTCTGCATTTGGTAGATGCTTTTGCAGGTCAATGGGATGATCTTCTTCCGAAAAGAGAAACTCTATTGGAAGTTGAAAAGAATTACTCTCGTCTTAGGAAGGGTAGAAATGTTGAGAAATTTAAGAAGCTTACTCAATCGAGAGATATTACAGAATTTGAGAGATTTATTGACAGTTTCAACCTTGATAAACTGTCTAAGGACTGGTGGCTTAAAGCATATAAGAGAACGGAAAATAGGGAAAAAGAATTCTTGTTTTATCTGTTCTCTTCTTCTGTTCCGGACGAAACCGTTAGGAATGTTTTATCTCAGAGGTATTTAATTCCTCCAGAAATTGGCTTTTATCCTGTTTTAAGAGGGATACCGTCTATTGACTATCTTAAGAAGATGAAGGAGTGGAAGGAGCTGGCTGGAGTAAAGGTTAAGATAAATCCAATAATATTCAAGAAAGCAGGAGTTGAAGTAGTTCCCGCTTTTGTTATTGCTAAATGTAAAGTAATAGGGGGAATTCTTGTTCAAAAACATGTGTCTTTCAGAAAGTTCTTTACGGAGATGTTTCTTTGCAGTTTGCTCTTGAAAAGTTTGGATGTAAATAGTAATTTATTTTAAATTTAAATTGACTTGAAAGTGTATTGAAAATATGATGCTGCTATTGATGTTTCTATTGATTTGCAATGCGTTTGGAGGAAGTTTTGATATTAAGCAATTTGCTAATCATCAAAAAGAGGTTTTAGGCTCTCCTTCTCAGGTTAAGGAAAAATTACAGGTTCCCCTTCATTATCAGGAACCCAATAACTTTGATTCGCTTAAGGATGAAGAAAAGAAAAATGAATTTCTTGATTTCATTTCCAGAACGGGTAGCTCTTCGATCTGGTATTACACATGCAGAAAGAAAAGGGTTGTTATTGATAGAACTTACTATAAGTGCAGTTTAACTAATTCTACTTATACTTCTTTGGATATTTGTAATGCTAACTGTTATAGGCAGTATGATTGCATTCAGGCAGGGTGTTATCAAGTGTTAGAGTGTGAGGATACTGACGATGGTCAACAGTTGTGCCCTCACGGTAAGAGGGAGTGTGCAGCGGAGTGTCCTTCTCCAGGTTCTTATAACTCTACTGCTGATAGATGTGAAGCTCCAGCTGATGAAGGTTCTGGAGAATGTAGATATGAAACAACAGCTACGGGAGATATTTACTATGTAGGACATGATAGTTGTACTTGGTATGGAATCACTAAAGTTGTGGGTAATGGTAATAAGTTGGAGTTTTATGGAACGGATGGCTTAATCAATAGCATAATTGTTGAAGGGTGTACTTTTTCAGGAAGTGCGGAATATTACACATCTTGTGGAGATGATTGTTCTTATACTTCTTGGGGACTATCGGGAGTTGAGGGAGCTGGTAATGAGTTAAAGTTTTATGGTGGAAAATGCGGTAAATATGTAGGAAGTATTCAGGTTTTTAACTGCTACTTTAGTGGGGGGACGGCTACTGGAGGAGTTGATATAACCAGAGTAAAGATAGAGGATGGACAGATTAAGTTCTATAGAGGTTATAGTGGGAACACTCTTATAGCTTCTTTTGGCGTTTGTATGGAGTGTCCAATCGACCAGGGTTATCAAATAGAAAATGGAATCTGTGTAAGAGAACCTGATAGAGTTTGTCCATACTCAGGTCGTTCTTGTTTAAAACAGGATGGCAAATATTACTGCTCTCCCTATGATTGCAAGGAGACGGATTCAGGTACCTACTGGTGTGCAGAAATAGATATAGACAATGTTACGGATAATAACATTTCCATGTTTTACTGTTCTGGAGACGGAAACTGGACTACTTCTTTGGAAGGCTGTCAGGAAATATGCCAATATTACACGTGCTCAAAAGACAATAGTTCTTACTTTGGTCTTTTGAATTGTGAACAAAACTGTAGAGATATAGGTAGCTGTGAAGAAATAGAGGATGAGTAATGGTTCTCTTAAGGGTGTTAACTATTCTTTCCCTTTTGTTCTTTTCTGAATCTTTTGGTGGTATTGTAGAAACTATTGAGGATACCTGTCCCTCGGATCCGACCTTTGGTGGAAAATGTTCTCTTGTTGAAGAGAGAGTAATTGAAGGACCAGCATGTAAGGAAATTGGAAATGAAGAAATATGTAGAGATTGGTGGGAGAAAGAATATAGATATAAGTGTTCTGGCAGGGTGGATCTTGATTCTTTGGAAGGAGTTTTCCTTGGCAAAAAGTATTGCAGCTATCAGAAAAAGTGTACAGAATGGAGAGATGTAGGAGTAGAGGGAAGAACAGTTTCCTGCCGTATTTACTTCAATAAGTATAAGCCTGGTTGCTCGGATAATCCCTATCAGCTTAAATGTCTTTCGAATGATTGTGGCGACCTGTTTGATGTATGCACTTTAAGCAATATGTTGCTTATAGTGATATTCCTGACAAGGCTAACACTGTTGCTACATATTATTGCGATCCGGTTTCTGGCATGTGTGGTGTGATACAGATTCCCGGAACCTCAGGCGTAAAAGTGGGAGTATATACTTTTGAATGTCCTTCAAAAGTAAGGAAAGTTTGTACTTCTTGGGAAGGAGAAATTAAATGTCCAGATGGAACCACACAGGTTTGTAATGTGGTTAGAACGTGTAAGGAATATTCTTCGGTAGGTTCACCCACTACCGAATTAAAAAGTTGTATAGCCAATCGCAAATATACAGAATATAGAGTTGAAAAGGACTCTGAAGAAGCCAATCAGCTGAGAAGTAGTCCTAAGTGTATAAAAGTAGGTGAGTTTACTGTTGATAATGTTACAGAATTTACAATCATAGGAGGATGGGACGCTGACGGAGGAAGTAAAGACTGTTTTTATGCGACTGGGTGGACGTCAAATTGTTATGAATTATCATCATGGCAAGGTTCTTGGAATGCTTGCTGGAATCTCCTTTCTACAGAGAGTAATCTTATAAGCTATTTGAACTGGGTTTTCTACAAGGATGATCCCGTTCATCATGTTGTGGGAATTGAGTCAATTTCTACAGATAATATGGCAAATTATTCTGGATGTTTTGGTTCAGGTAACGATGCTACGGACGTTCATATTTATGTAAATGCTACTGTTAGAACTTATTACGAGCGGTTTCTGTGTTATGAGGATGAAATTGATGATTCAAACTGCAATATTTCATCCGATTGCGAGAAGATTTCGCCAGATTCCTTGAATGAGATGGATTGCTGGCATTGGGCTACGGATGTAGATAATCCAATGAAAAAACTATGTGACCAATATACGGTAATGTATGAATGTCCCTCGAATTCCACTTCTACAACTTGTGTTGAATATGACGAAAAGTTGGTATGTAATGATGGGATAGTGAATATTCCAGACACTTATGTGGAAAGTAAAGATTTTTCTGCTGATTTTACAAAAGCTATGGCTATGGCTCAGTTAGCTAATGAATTAAAGCACATCTGGAGTGGGACCTCTCAAAAGTGCGAGAGTGGTTGGTGGAATTCCGTTATAGAGAATCCGACCGACTATTTTGTTTCTAAGGCGGTTGGTTTTGCTGTTTCTAAATTGGGGTCAGCTGTGGCTTCCTACGCCCAGGCTTACTTCCATTCTGCTTCCTACTGTTTAGCAAGCGATGAATATGGAGATACGGCAACTTCTTCTGGTCTTTATGATTCAGTGGGAGACTGTATGTATCAGGTTGCTAAAGAATTGAAGGAGCAGGATGCTGATAATCCATTTTTAAATGAACTTCCTTTGGGCGACAAGCTACAATTCTTAAATGACCCTGTAATATCTTTTTCCCTTAGTGTAGCTGTTGACCTGATAATGTCATTTGACAAATGTAATAGTTGTTCTTCGGAATCCTGTGCTACCGCTCACGGAGAGTATAAGGCATATTCATTGATTTCGAATGGTCTCTGCCATTACGTGGATTCTAAATGTGCCTGGAAAATTCCTCTAATTGGATGTCTTAGAAGAGCTTATCGATACTGCTGTTATGATTCAAAGTTTGCAAGGATACTTGTAGAGCAAGCATATAAACAGCTTGGTTATAGTTGGGGAAGTTATGGGAGTCCCAACTGTTCTCAATTGACTTGGGACGACCTGAAAAATTTAGATTTCTCTCAGATGGATTTTTCCGAATTGATTAAGGATATAGAGGCAAAAGCAAATTTCCATCAACTTATGGACTCTGATTCTATAAAGAATAGGATAGAGGAGTTCTATGAGGGAACTACGCCTCTTGCTCCTGATGCTACTAATCCTAACTATTCCCCTTAATGTTTATAGCGATAATCTCTTTGTGAAAGTTGGGAAGGATTTTGGCATAAGTCCACAACTTCTATATGCAATTGCTGTTGTTGAAAGTGGTGTTAAACCTTATGCTATTGGAGTTAAAGGAGCAAGATGTAGAGACTTTAAAGAAATTACCTGTTATCAAAGAGGAAAATGGGTTTCTCTTTATCCTGAAAATTATGAAGAAGCTGAACGTGTTTTAAGAAAAATTTTGAAAAGAGACCTCTATTATGACCTTGGGCTTATGCAGATTAGTAGATTTGAGATAGAAAGGAGAGGACTTGATCCTTTTTCCCTTCTGGATTACAAAAAAAATCTCGAATTAGGAGCTCGGATACTTTATGAAAAAATACAGAAATATGGTTACTCTTGGGAAGCTGTGTGGCGGTATAATGGAAGGATTGATTACGCATGGAAAGTGAGGGCTATTCTTCTTCCCAAAAATCCTCGATAGCATGTTTCATAATGAACATAGTAGGTGAGGAGTTCTCCAAGTTTTCTGGAGCTTTGATTCGCAATTTCCATTTGTCTTTGAAAAGGTCTTTTCTAAATAGAAAACCTGTTATTTCCCTTCCGTCTCTTAGCACGAAGGTTATTGTTCTTCCTTTTTTTCTTGGGAGACTTCCCTTTAGCAATCTTCTGAGTTCTTTCCAGTCCTTTCTCCAGCTACCTGGAGCGACGGGATTAGCTTCAAGGTTTTCTTTTGTGAACCAGTAAGGTTTAAGGAACGAGAAAGCAGATATGTATATGTGAAACTTAATTTCGACTATCTTGTTCAGTTTAAGTACTGTTAAGTACGGGAAAAAACCAAGTAGTTTACCGTAATATTTTTTTTCGCCATGAGGATAAATGAATATTCTTTTGTTTAAGAAGTGGGTTATATTCTTGTTTTCTTCTAATGAAGCCATCGGCTTGATGAATCTGGAAAATTCTTCTGCATGTTTTCCGAAAATCCTTATAGAATTGATGGATGTTACGGGAAGTCTTTCGCCAGAGTTTAAAATTACCATCTTGCTTTCTGGAATAATATTTTTAACCCTTGTTCTTTTGTTCCGAGATAATTTGATTTTTATATCGATGGGAGTACGTTTCCTTATTAGATATGAGAAGATTGCATTCTGGAGTTTATTCATCCTATTCTCCCCTTTATGTAGTCTCTATGTAGTCCTATGTAGTTAATGTATGTAGTCTAAAACAGGAAATGTAGTTATCTATCTTTCTTGCTTGATAACTTCCTTTTTTCAAGTTTTTCTATCTTTCCGATTCTGCCTAATATAGCCTTTTCAACTGTTTCGACAAAGAGCTTGTTGATAAAAAGTTCAAGCTGTTTGGAAAATGGAACTATGAAAATTAATAGTGAAGTATAAGACCATTGAACACCACATAGACCAGTTTCATTCTTATGTCTATCTCCGGAACAAGACTCAAGATACCAAGATAGAAAAAGGTTTATTGGTCTATATGGATAAGTCATCAGGGAACATTTACGAATATGAGATTCCTTACGATGAAATGAGGATGGACTTCCTACTGGATAAGGTTGTTGTGGGAATTTCCCTTTTTTATTTTGGTTAAAATTCTTTAAGAATCAGTTCTTTTAATTCTTCATCAATGTTTCCGTAGATAAAGGTTGAAAGGATTTTTTCCATATCTTCTCTGTCAAGGTCAAAAAGCTCTTTTGCAATCAATGATTCAAGTTTTGCTCTTAAGAGCTTTGATTCCTCGTCGCCTTTTTCTGTTAACTTCTGGACTTTCTTTGAGAGGGAAATGATTCTCTTTTGTAAGGTTGTTCTTGCCACTGGAATGGGAAGCTCCTCTACAAAGAACATTGTTATGTTTGCAGAAACTCTCTGTCTTATGTAATAGTCGAGAACAAAACTGTTAAAAAGGGCTTGAAAATAGTGGTTAAAATCAAAGCCCATCTTCTTGTCTAAGGTTGTCTGAATTATATCTTGACTGTCATAGTCTATTTCAAAATAAAATTGCTTCAACATATTTAAAGAATGTCCACAGAATACTTTTTTAGGAATAACAACTCCTATAAGAGTTCTTTCATTTGTGGAGCTTGCAATAGCTCTGTATGAAAATCTTTCTACCTCGTAATCAAGTTTCCATTTCCCGGATTTAAATCGTTCTCTGCAAATTTCCATAAGTTCTTCTTTGAATTCTTTAGCTTCTTCAGGTTTGAGAGATTTTGTAAGTTCCTTTACAACTTTTCTTATTTCGCCGTTTAGTTTTCTTTCTATGAGTCTCTCTCTTCCTTCTTTTTCGCTAACATAATAGCGGGGATTACTGAATTTAGAATTAAACTGGTGAATTGTTTTGCCTTCAAAAAGAGGAAGGTATTTTTTCTTTTTCTATGTCCTGAAAAGGTAATTGTCGTTGGTCATGTGAAATTCACTCGTTAATTCTATCCCAAGCTCATAAAATAGAGGATGGTCTCCCCTTATTTTCTCAATTAGAGAAATGTGAGATGGGTCTAAAAATTCTGTTATCGTTTTTGCTCTC
>OFBU01000145.1_pt1 | contig 9561 bp, 10 predicted proteins | sample 1520681 | NCBI WGS metagenome assembly OFBU01 (sample SAMEA3696450, study PRJEB22514) | metagenome | biome: water; feature: marine; material: hydrothermal vent | place: Pacific Ocean | collected 2014-08-16 | depth 1514 m
GGCGTTGGGAATTTTTACGACCCATTTGCAGCTCAAAAGATATTCGAAGACTATCCTGATCTTGGTATTTCACCAATATTCTTCCCCGCATTCTTCTACTGTAGAAATGCCTCACGTTTACCAACCCAAAGGTATGTCCTCATGGTGAGGAATCTAGGGAACAAGTTAGCGGTACAAAATTGCGTTCAATGATTCAGGAGGGGAAACCACCATCAGAGTTTATCCTGCGACCTGAAGTTGCAAAGATTATTCTTGCGTATGACAAACCATTTGTAGATTAGATTTTTATCCGTGCCGAAAATTTGCTAAAATATGAAGTATTTACTTGTTATTTTTCTAGCCTTTACAATAATTCCAGCATTTGGTCAAGAACCTATGATTGGAGATTACCTTGATCCGATTAATCCATCGTTAATCATCCGACAAACAGAAATTCCCTATTTTGAATTCAACAAAGTCAAGAGTGATGCGGTGATAGTGGAGTTTGAAAATATACATGCAAGCAGTTGGCAGATAGAGTTTCATAATGATTTGTTATATGGAAACCCAGATGGAGATGCGGCAATACGCATTTATGATTCAGAGATCGCCAACAAATTTTTTGAGATTGGAATGGGAAGCCATCCGAGATACTCATACTGGATAGCTGCAGATGTTCCAGAAACAGGATATGTTCTTCTTTATTCAGCTTACGAAAATGGCTGGGCTCCAGGAAAACCTACAAAGATTACATATTCTGAACAGGGTGGGCTAACTGTTGATAACGGCTTGCGAACAGTACTATCAAATCTTGACATCTCACCGTTTGCAATAAAATCATATTCTGTTCACGGAATGAAGGGTTCTACTGATCCGCCAGCAGTAACAGATGGTGTCTTCACTATAAAAATCATATCAGCCGACTATGGCGAAAACCCACTTTCAATATTTCCGTTTGTTGTTACTGGTATTATTGGGGCGGGGGTTATCATATTGATTATTTCTAAGAAGCGTTCTTAGTTTTAAAATAATTACAACTGTTTCTAATTTTACATACGCTACACATTGGTGAAATTGGCTTGCAGATGTTCTGACCATACATAACAAAAGTATTGTTTATGGGCAGCCAATATTTTTTGGGAACCTTTTTTCTCAACTCCATCTCTGTCTCCTCAGGTGTTTTTGTGTCTACCAAACCAAGTCTGTTGGATATCCGGTGAACGTGAGTATCAACCGGTATTGCTGGCTTTTCAAACGCATATACAAGAACACAGTTAGCTGTCTTTCTGCCAACCCCGGGAATCTCAACCAACTTGTCTATGTCTGCGGGAACCTTTCCATGATACTTGGTGAGAATGATATTTGCAACCTCGATTATCCGTTTTGATTTTACATGATAAAATCCAACCGACTTTATCATCTTCTCAATATTTTTTGCCTTAGCCTTTGCCAGTTTCTGCGGGGTGTTATAGACCTTGAAGAGCTCTGTTACCGCCTTGGTAGTATTCTCATCCCTTGTCCTTGCGGAAAGCACAGTTCCAATCAGTATTTTGAAAGGACTGGCAGTTTCAGCCTTTTGCAGTCCCTCCAATGCTGTATATCTGGGTGGCTTGACAGCCATCATAGTCTTTTGCATCCCATCAAGAATTCTCTTCATTACATACAGATTCGTATGATTTTTTGTTATAAGTTTAATTTTCAGCGAATAAAATGTAAATCATTGCTATCTAAGATTGAACAAGTAGAGATGCTAATTGCACTTGGCAGGGGGGACAAGTATCGACTTGCGCACATAAGAGAAACTCTTGAGAGAGGCAAGGAACTTTTCATATCTGATAAGGACTTTCTAGAGGACTTGGTCAAGACTCACCTGAAAGACAAAATCTATCAAGCAAGAATCGTGTCTATATCAGAGAAATCCAATCTGTTTTGTGAAGAATGCGGCTCGGAAATTTCTGCCGATGAAAAGTTTTGTACTAGCTGCGGAACGGAAAAGCCGGAACCAAGCTCGCCTTCAACCTCGGATGTACCTGAACCCACTCCAGAACCTGAAATAAAACAAGAGACTGAATCAATAGAAGAACAAGCATCTGGCGGCTTTGCCTTTACTGCTGATGGTGATGTAGGTGAAAGCTCAACCAGGGAAACTGCACGGGAAGATCTTACCAAAAAAATTTCAGACTTGGAAACAAAACTTAAGCAAACAAATGCAACCAAGTCTCGGCAGCAGGAACTGGAAGAATATGAAAAAAAATATCTAAAAGAACCAAAAACCAAAGTTTCTCGGAAGACCTACAAAGTTAAGGCAACAAGAAAACATGCACGGATAACGCTAAAACCAGAGCCTAAGAAGAAATCGAGACAGCAGGAACTGGAAGAATATGAAAAAAAGTATCTGAATGAATCAGAAACCAATGTTTCTTGGCAAGCCTACGATGTTAAGGCAAAAAGGAAGGTAGAGATTCAAAACCCAAAGGCTGTAAAGATGAAAAACGGCAAGTGGGCAGTCAAGGGCACATCCCCAATCACGGGCATCAAAGTTTTCAGGATTGTTGGAAATGAAAAGCCAGCCGTCTCGGTTGAAAAAACTGCAGACAGTCCGAAAGCGAAGAAAGAACCAGCCACCCCGGCTGAAAAACCCAAAGGCAGTCAGAAAACAGAGCCAGAAGTATTTTCACGATATTATAGGTCTCCCGAAGCTGAGAGTCCGAAAGTAAAGAAACCTAAATCAAAAAAACCTAATCCATTTTGTGAAGAATGCGGATCCAAGATCGCTGCCAAGGATATGTTTTGTATCAACTGTGGGGCTAAGCGATAGCTAAAAGAATAGGTAATGAGTATGCAAAAAATAATGATTGTCCCCGTCTGTTTAGGAATTCTTCTACTTGGTATTGTGATAACACCAAGTGTGTTTGCAGGTGATGGATGTGGAACAGGAACAGTTCTAGTAGACGGAGTCTGTCAGCTTGCACCTCAGGAATCCAATGACGGATGTGGTGCAGGAACAGTCATGGTTAATGGAGTATGTCAACTTGACAAATCATCAGGAGGTTCAATTCCACCACTCTATATTGCAGGAGGCGCAGCCGCAATAGGCGCCGCAATTATTGGAATTGTCTTTGCTGTAAAGAGAGGATCAGGTGGAACATCAACACCAAAACCTGCCAGACAAGATCTGGATGATTATGAAGATCAATACCTACGGAGACAAGGTCAAAGACCTAGTCCAAAACCGGCAGAGGCAAGACAAACATCTTCGTCTTGTAACAGTTGTGGAAGACCACTAAAGCCGACGGCAAAGTTTTGTGGTGGATGTGGCACCCCACGTTCGTAATCACTATTATAGAGAAAAGCCAAATCACAATTATTGGAATTAACAAAGGATGAAGAGAAATCTCTAAACGGAGAACATGGCGAAGCGCTGCAAACAGCATACAGGATTTTGTCAGCTACCGGCGAGGCAACCGACGCTGAAAAACTTGTACCGATTCATTGGGCGCATGTCTCCGGCGTAAACTATAACACGATTGGCGATGCAGGCGAGGAATTTCTAGCAACTCTAAGCAAGAGTGCAAAGTTCAAGGTAAGGACTACGGTAAACCCGATGGGCTATGACAAGGACAGCGTAGAAAAGTTTGGTCTTGATGAAAATTTTATACAAAAGCAGGAAAGCATCAGAGCATCATACAAAAAGATGGGAGTCACTCCATCATTTTCCTGCATTCCTTATGAGATCTATGACATGCCACAGGAAGGCACACAGGTAGCCTTTGCGGAAACCAATGCGGCAATTTATGCAAACTCGATTGGAAAGCTAAAGACAAACAAGGAAAGCGCGTTTTCTGCACTGGCAAGCGCAATCACTGGCAAAAGCCCATACTCTGATCTCCGAAAGGACGATTCCCCAACCATGTCAATCGCCATGAAGGTTTCCGAGCCAAACGAGCTGACATTTGGACTGTTGGGATATTTTGCTGGAAAGGTGGCGGACAAGTCTGTTGCAATTTCTGGCGTAAAGAATTTGGATAAAAGATGTAACAAGTCATTGTGTGCCAGCATGGGAACGTCTGGAACCTGCGGCAAGTTTGTTTTGGATGATAATTCTGGTGCATCAGAAAAGGTAGACTTTGATGAAAAGGAGATGCAGAAAGTTTACGATGAGCTAAACACCGCAGAGTCGGGCGACCTGATTACACTTGGCAGCCCACAGCTTGGACTGGAGGAGATGAATGACCTGGCTTCAATGCTGAAGGGAAGGGCATTCAAGAAAAGATGTCTGATATTTTGCCCAAGGCCCATCCAGGAACAGGCAAGACATTTGGGATATGCAGGTCAGCTTGAAAGTGCCGGATGTGAGTTATTGTCAGATTGCTGTACATGCCTGACCCCACTGGTTACCAAAAAGGATGCAGACAGCGTTACCACAAACAGCATCAAGGGTGCATACTATCTGAAAAACTCAAACGGTTTGGATGTAAACCTAAAGCCACTGTCAGAAATAGTGAGGGATGAAACAAGTTGACTCTGAAAACTATTGTGAGAGGAAAGGTTTCTGGCAAGGTTGTCAAGTCCAACCAGCCAATCAACTTTCTGGGTTCCATTGATAAAAAAACAGGAGAAGTTACTGACCAAAAACATGATCTGTTTGGAAAAAAGATTGCAGGTTCCATCCTAGTTTTTCCAAACGGGATAGGCAGCAGTGTTGGTGCATATACCATCTATTCTCTAAAGTCAAACAATTCTGCCCCTGCTGCAATGGCTTGCCAAAAGGCAGATCTTACAGTTGCATCAGGCTGTGCACTTGCAAACATTCCTTTGTTTATTTTGTCACCAGATGAATATGACAATATGAAAGACGGGGATGAAGTATCGCTTGGTTAAGAGCGTCAGGAAGAAAAAAAGATACAAGGATCCTTACAAGAAAAGATACCGAGAAAATTTAGGTTCTTGAACTAGATTCTGTTATGTTACATGCACCTGTAGGCAAAACTCGTACAAAATCATCAATACTAAACGGTTTTGCAATCTCCTCATTGCTTGACAAAAATTCATAACGAATTCTTTTTGCAACATCAGGCATATCTTGCCCTGTTGGTTCTATCATGGCATAGCAAACTGCTGTATCTTTCATGCTTGGTGGACCACAAGTAAGCAAATAACTTTCTTCATGTTTGATTATGGCAACACACATCTTCAAACTTGATATTTTTACAAAGTTGCGCTGTCCTTCAATCATAAAAGAGCCCTTAGCCATAGACTGTCCGCTGGGAGCACCCTTTTTGACTTGGTCTGGGTTAACCCAGTAAGCGCTTGAACCATAGAATGCTTCCTTCCATACCTTGCTAAAGCAAACCGTAGCATGAGCGACTTCAGTAAGGCTTGCTGGTGTGGCTGCGTCATCTCCCTTTAACAAAAAAAATGGTGAGCCAGACATTTCAGCATGAAACACCTTGTCATTTTTCTGAAGATGCTTCCGGATAATGGCAGAGTTTGACGAAGAGTCACGTCCTCCTATTGCTAAGACGCCATCCGTTGTGTAAAACCATCTGTATCGTTCAAACCAGTTTTTCTTTCTGACCTGTGTAACGCTAATTTGCTTGGCACTCTCGCCTTTCTTAACCACCTTTTCAAGCTCGTTTTCAGTTTTTCTCAGTAATTTTTCAATGGAACCTATGGCAGCTTTTTGCTTTTTTGATTCGTTGAATAATGTGGAAGCAGTTGTGGGAAGAGACGAGTTCAAATCTATTTTGATTTTTTCATCCTCAACTTTGAGATATGTTATTCCTTTTTCTTTTACAATCTCCGAGTTATTCTTTTTCAGCAGGGCAGTAATTTTGGAATCGTCCATTGATGAAATTCCTTGAGAAACCCCTTCAAAAAGTGAGTTTGCCACTATAGCAATTTTTTCTGATTTTTCAGTGACTGTTTTAATTGCCTTTGTTTGCTCACCAAGTCTTGTTTCCAACTCTGAAATTTTTTTAGTAAACGAGGAGCTCTGAATTGTTTTTCCCTTGGTAACAATACTTTCAGTGAAAACTGTATCGAGTCCATCCATAAAGCTGGCAATTTTTTCGTTGTTTTCTCCCCCTAGGGAAATAGGATTAACATACATCTCATCATTTCGAACAATTTCAGGATCATGTTTGCCACTTACAACATTGTTAACAATCTGAGTGGCGGAATCAAATAATCGCTTTATCTCCTCATTAGATACATCTTCTCCTTTCTTTTTTGATTCAACTTTTGCCAATCTCGTTATCTCCTCGATATACTTTCTGGGCAACCCCAAGGTTTTTCCTATCCATTTTGCCACGGCGATTGACGTAGAACGAATTGGTTCAAAATCTTTCTCAGTCATATTCAAAATATCCAAGTTGTCTAGCGGAGGCTGAACATATTGTGAACCTACACGGAGTTGCCTGTGTCTGACGTTTATGGAATGTGACAAGGCTAGAATTTTCATTTCATTGTTACAAATTATGATATTTCCATCACTAAACAACTCTACAACAATAACAAATTCCTTTTCAAAATAGGAAAGTGTCAAATATACAATTCTTTCAGTACCAATCTGCTTTACTTCCTTAAGTTTGAATCTGAGTAGGTTGTTTCTAAGATGCTTTAACAACTTGTTTGGCTCAATAGGTTCTATCTTCACTTTTGTTATCCAAATTCCAAAAGTGGATAACATAAGTAAAACGTCAGATTTTTCTGGATGATGAAATTTGAAAAGCAGGCTGTCCTTTGTAATCCCATAGATGTTACTAACATAGTAACCGTCAATTTTTTTGTTGATGTCATTAACAAGATATCTTAATTCAATTCCAGATAGTGTCATAATATGAGTAAAGAGTCTCCGATTATACTCTTATCGATTATTTAGGTACTCAGACAAAGGTTTTAAAAATGGCACCGCAGAAAAAATCTAGAAATTTCATTGGCTAGACACGGTAAAAAAAGAATAAGGTTCGGTTCGAGGGGTAAAAAAATCGAGGATTTTGTAGATCCTAACAAAGACCCTCACAGCTATCTCAAACGATTCATTTTAGAAGAAAAATACAGGGATTGGTTTGAGCGAAATTATCCTAATAGCACCATTTACGATGCAGTTGGACTAAATGAATGGGAGTATAATGAAATGGAAAAGAAACTTTCTCCTGATCAAGATACTATACAGGGGACAGCAAAAAATGAACCGGAACCTGAACCAAAAATAGAATTAGAACCAAAAATAGAATCAGAATCAAAGATAGAAGCAGAATCCACTGATACCTCAGAGATACCACCACCCACACCAGTAATCTCTGAGGAACAACAAAACATCACCAAAAAACGTACTAACATGCTTTTCTGGATGCGCTTTGGCTTTGCAATTATTGGAGGAGCAATTGCAACATTTCTCTTTGAAGAAATAGACGGCAATGAAGAGCGTAGATGGTCATCAATTATTTTTATGATTGTTCTTTTCATCATCACTTGCTTCATAGCAAAGGGAATGAAGATAAACTTCCCAAAGGCAGACAGGAAGAAACTTGTAACAACAGGAATGGGCAGTTTCGTCTTCTTGTACTTGTTTGCATGGATCATGACCTATACGCTTTTGAATCTTCCAAGAGATGACTTTCCATTACCATTTACTTAGATGGGTTGTATCATATTGTGGAAGACAAAAACACCCGGCATTCCTGACGAACTTTTTGACCGAGATGAAAAAGTTCCGATTACAAAGGAAGAAGTGCGCGCGGTTCAGATTTCAAAGGGCAGACTAAAGCCTGGAATGATTGTTTACGATATTGGTTGTGGCTCTGGCTCCATGTCAGTAGAGGCAGCATTACAGGTAGAAGACTCTGGTCATGTCCATGCAGTAGATTATGATCCAAAAGCGGTAGAATTAACAAAAAAAAATCTTGCAAAGTTTGGGATATCAAACGTTTCTGTAATAGGTAACAATGCCAATGAGGCTATCTCTGAGTTACCTGATGCGGATGCAATCTTTGTGGGTGGAACAGGTAAGGATACAACAGAAATTGTTAGGATGTGTCTAGACAAGCTTAAGCCAGAAGGAAGGATAGTAATAGGAATGATACAGATAGAAACGATCTTTTCGGTTCTGTCTTTTGTACAGGAGCAAGGTCTCAAGTCAGTTGACATAACTCAGGTTACCATTTCAAAGAGCCGAAAGACATCCACAGGAACTATGATGCTTGCGCGAAATCCAGTTACAATATTGTCTGCCACAAAAAATTAAAAAGATGATTTTTTATGGCTGAATTAGTTTGTGTTGGATGCGGACCCGGAGACCCAGAATTATTAACAGTTAAAGCTGTAAACGCCATTAATGCAGCGGATACAATCATGTGCCCTGCTTCAAATGAGGATAGACCAAGTATTGTGTTATCCATTATTTCTGATATAATTGATAAAACAAAAAATCAAGAAATCATTCGACTGATTTTTCCAATGACAAAGGACAAAGATGTACTTGAGGCAACTTGGAAAAAAAACGCAAAGATAATGGCCGAAAAAGTATTGTCTGGAAAAAATGTTGTTTACATTACAATAGGAGATCCATACCTGTACAGCACATGGATATACATGCACAGAGAGATTAAAGCCAATTACCCGGAAATGAAAATCAGTGTAGTTCCTGGCATTGTTTCCATATTCAGTTTTGCGTCAAAAATTGGAGTTAGTGTAGCCGAAGGTGCAGAAAAGGTTTCAATAATTCCATCTTGTTATGATTTGAGTACTGTAAAGGAGATTGCGAGAAACTCAGAAAGCATGATTTTTCTTAAAGATGGAAGATATTTTGATCAAGTAATCCAAGTCTTAAAGGATGCAGGGTTTCCAGATAATTCTATTTTTGCAATTGGACAGGATCTTGGTACAGATCATGAAATAATTAGAAAAATGACTTTGGGCGAAGTTAATGATGATACCCTTACTACCAAATATTTCTCCATTCTGGTGGTGAAACGTGCCTAAGGTTTACTTTGTGGGTTGTGGTCCTGGTGACCCAGATCTAATTACTGTCAAGGCAAAAAAACTGATTCAGAAGGCAGATGTTGTTGTATATTCTGGTTCTTTGATTCCTTCTGAGATTCTTAAGATGTGCAAAAAAGCCAGAAGGTATGATGCGGCAAAACTTGTACGCGAAGAAATTTTTGATCTATTAAAAAAAAATGCCAAAAAAGGTAAAAGAGTGGTACGACTTCATGATGGCGACCCATCAATTTACGGAGCAATACGTGAACAGATGGACAATCTGTATAAAGAAAAAATTGATTCTGTAATAGTACCTGGAGTTACATCATTTCTAGCATCCGCAGCTGCACTTGGAGCTCAACTAACACTTCCCGGAGTAACACAAACTATGATAATAACAAGAGCAGAAAAACGCACAAAAGTTCCAAAGCGTGAGAAAATATCAGAGCTTGCAAAACATCGAGCAACAATGATCTTCTATCTTAGTGTACATCTTTTATCAAATATAGTAAAAGAAGCACTGGCAGGTGGATATCCAAAATCAACACCTGTTGGAGTTGTTTATCGTGCAAGTTGGGATGATGAAAAAATTATTAC